>WJXF01000049.1_pt1 | contig 30807 bp, 32 predicted proteins | sample 9263211 | NCBI WGS metagenome assembly WJXF01 (sample SAMN12697362, study PRJNA563984) | aquatic metagenome | isolation source: water sample from a prawn hatchery tank treated with erythromycin, plated on... | place: Australia | collected 2018-10-17
CCAGTTCTCCAGTTCTCCAGTTCTCCAGTTCTCCAGTTCTCCAGTTCTCCAGTTCTCCAGTTCTCCAGTTCTCCAGTTCTCCGTAGGACGAAGTCCGTTCCCGTATCCTTCTTCCAGAGCGAATAGACAAGATGAATACTCTCACTGCAGCCCCAAGCATTTTCGAATCGCGCCGTATTGATTAGATATAAAAAAGCCACTCGAGCGAGTGGCTTGGTTATTGGTATTTGCTTTACTAAGCTGCAGGCTCTTTGATAAGCGTAAGTGCCTTCTTCGACACTTCATGAGCTGCTTTAGTTAGGTTCTGCTTCTCTAGTGCGTCAGAAAGGTAACCATAGTCTGAAACATTAGAGCGTACAGATAGTGCCTTCTCTAAGTGCTGCTGAGCCTCACTCCATTCTTCATTACGTAAATGGAACTGAGCGATGGCGCTGTGCGCTTCCGCATTATTCGCGTCTTTACGCAGAGCGCCTTCTAGGAAGGTCACTACTGGGTGATTATCGGCAAGCTTAAGCTCTGGTAATAGGGCATAGAGGTCAGAGTTAGGGTGCTTTTTAAGTGTCTCTTTGATCAAAGTAAACGCTTCATTGTCTGCTTGGCGCGAGATCAGCTGCTTAGCAAAACACTCAACAAGGTGAGTATCTACTTTCGCCTTACGCGGTAGACTATTCCAATGGGCAATGAGGCCTTCGCTGCCTTTCTGCTCTGCAACGTCGCTAAGCAGTCCGCATTGGGCGCGTTGCATCAAAGGCTCTTGCTCTTCTTTAGAGACAATTTTGTTTTTGACTAATTTAGGCAGAAGATCTAACAGTGGCTGCCATAGCTTTAGCTCTATATAAACTTGTTTGAGTAGATTCAAGACGATAGCGTTATTGGGATAGCTGCCCTTTATGTTCGAGAGCGTATCGAACGCATCGTTATAGTTGGCATCACGGATCTGCTGCTTAGCACGGGTTAGCTCTACGGCTAACTGCGAATTTTCCTGCTGGGAGGCTAACTCTAGGTAACGGTCACGTTGCTGGTTGTTACCCATACCCTGTGCCGCTTCTGAAGCGACCAGGTAGCAGAGCAGCGGCATATCATGATGATTTGCCCAGCGCGTGACTTTCTTCTCTGCCAGTTTGAAGTCACCCTCTAACAACTTGATTATGCCTTCATTGGTATAGCGGCGTGAGCGGCGCATTTTACGTACGTTGAACCAGTTCCATGTTGCTGAACTCGCGCTAAGTGCTCGTTTAATCAAGAACTCTAGACCAAATAGGGCGGCGAGGGCGGCGATAACAAAGATAACCAGAGTAGTAACGCTCATCTCAATGGTTTTATTTGCTACAGAGATTAGCACGTAACCTTGCTGGCCTGCGTATTGAGTCCCGGCAAACAAACCTAAGCCAAGAACGACAAAGAGGAAAATAATTCGAAACATTAGTTTTCCTCCGTCACTAGGGTGGTGACTTCTCGGCGTAAGCGGTCACGAATCACATCTGAGAGCTGCTGCTGTGTTTCCAGTTTGACTGGGTACTCAACCTGCACCGTCTGTTTGCTTAACAGTTCAAGCGCCTTATTGAACTCTTTCACTTCATTAGAATCTTGGTTAAAGAAGGTCGCTGACCATTTATCCGCAGTCGTTAATGCTGTGCTGTAGATATCTTGCTGCTCGACGTAAACAGCTTTAATTGCGGTCTCTAGCTTAGCTTTAATGTTCTCTTTTAAATAAAAGTGTTGCTGTGGAGAAAGTAGTGGAATGACATTGCCATCACGAGTTCTAAACGTAATGAAGTTCTCTGAGAAATCTTTTAGAGACGTCATTAAGTTATTTTGCCAGTCGTTTACATCTTCAGAAACAACCTGTTTTTCAACTTGTTGTGCTTCTGGTAATAGTGCATTGGCTAATGGCAGGTTATCCACTTGTTGTTGCAGTGACGTGATGCGCAGCACTAAGCCTTCTCTGTCGACCAGGGGAACCGTTTTTAGTTTGGTGATGTCGTTAGCCATAGATTTACGCAAAGGCACTAAGCTTGGGTCATTAAGCGCCGCAATTCTTTGGTCTGCACTTTCCATCAGTTTGGTCGCACTAACGGCATCGTGCTCTAAGAACAGTTTTCTACCCGCTAGTTTAACTAAGTAATCGGCTTCTGCGAGCAGCCAGTCATTTGGTCGGCGACCTTTCACGTCAGCTACCGCAACTTGTAGGCTTTCGATGCTTTTTTGCTGCTGCTCAAGAACGGTTTCAGCACGGTGGGTAATTTCTGTAGCTTTGGCAATAGCTTGTTGCTTGGTTGAATCGAGTTCTGACTGAACACTGGTTTGAGTTTGCTTTAGTTGAGCTTGAAGAGCATCTATCTGCGCTTGATATTGAGCATTCTTTTGCTGCATTTGGAAAGTGAGACCACCGCCTATCAATAAAGAGATGACAATGGCGATAGTGCCCAGTTTTACGCCGCGCTTACCTTGCTTCTCTTCAAACTCAGGTTGTTTAGTTGTGGCGGGCTTGGCTTCAGGCTGAGAGGCTTGTTCAACGGCAGGTTGTTCCGCTTTTGTTTCAGTAGTATCAGACGCGTTTGTTGCTTTGCTTATTTCCTCTGCCGATTTTTTTTCTTGGTCAGGGGTATTGTTATCGTTGTTATTTTTTTTGGTCATTACTTATTGTCCTGTTTCACTTGGCCGGAGAGCAGCCAGTAATACTTTATTAGAGGCACTGAAGGTGTTGGTAACAACTTTAAAACCGACTTCTCGTGCTTGTTGCGCTATTCGCTCACTGGGTACATACAGATGGAGCGTAAACAGCCAGGCCTTATGCTCATCAGTTAGTTGAGAAACAAAGTAACTAAGCTGACCTGAACTGGTGATGACTAATTGAGTTATTTTTTCATTTTGCCAGATAGGTACGAGCAAATCTGAGCGGAAAGCTAGGTTTTCTCGTTTATACACCTCGCGATATTCAACTTGAGCGCCACGGGCAACTAGAGTATCGAATATCAACTCTCGCCCTCCATTGCCTCGTAGAATCAGGATCTTTTTGTTGGCGATAGAGAGTAAGGCGTCTTGTAGTAGCAGATGTTCACTATCACTGACTTCTGGGTAGTGTACTGTTTGTCGGGTTGCTTTGCTTAAAACGTGTGCAGTTTTTTGACCAACGGCAAGGTAGGTCGTGCTATTGGGCCAACTTTGCTCAAGTTTTTGCAGGTATCTATCGGTAGATGTCACCGCATGCTGACTGACGGCGATGATAATATCGAAATGAGAAATGGATGTTTCCAGCCCTTCGAGTTGCTCTCCGGGCTGAATGTCTATCAAAGGTTGGTGATGGCTTTCAATACCAACCTCTGACAGCTTGTTACATAGCGAGCGGCCTTGTTGTCCCGGCCGAGTGACCAGTACTGCCATAAGGAGTTACTCGTGCTCAGCGTATAGCTTGGTTAAGATCTCTTTCGCACCTTGGTCGAGTAGCTGGTTGGCAAGCGTAATGCCAAGAGCTTCAGCATCAGTACGAGAGCCACGAATCTCACCACGAACGATCTTTGAACCATCAGGTTCGCCGACTAGGGCACGTAACCATATGTTGTCGCCATCAATTAGAGAGTAACTACCAATTGGTACTTGACAGCCGCCCTCTAGAGTGAGGTTCATCGCACGCTCACACAGTACGCGATCGGCGGTTTCTTTGTGGTTGAGTGGTTCTAGTAACTTAATTAGGCGTTCGTCATCAAGACGACATTCAATACCTACAGCGCCTTGTCCTACCGCCGGTAGAGATTGTTCTGGTTCGATAAAGCTCTTGATGCGCTCTTCTAGTTCAAGGCGTTTCAAGCCAGCGGCAGCGAGAATGATGGCATCGTATTCACCTGCGTCCAGTTTACCTAGGCGAGTGCCTACATTGCCGCGTAGCTCTTTGATCACTAAATCTGGGCGAGATTCTTTTAACTGGCATTGACGGCGTAAGCTGCAAGTACCTACTACGGCCCCCTGAGGCAGCTCATCAATATTGTTATAGGTATTTGAAACGAAAGCGTCGCGAGGATCTTCACGTTCACAGATCGTCACCAGACCAAGACCTTCAGGGAAATCGACAGGGACATCTTTCATTGAATGAACGGCAAGGTCGGCGCGTCCTTCTAACATAGCCACTTCTAGCTCTTTAACGAACAAGCCTTTACCACCCACCTTCGCTAAAGGTGTATCTAGAATGATGTCGCCTTTGGTTACCATCGTCACTAGCTCAACTTCTAAACCAGGGTGAGCAGCCATTAAAGCGTCTTTAACATAGTGAGCTTGCCAAAGGGCAAGAGGGCTTTTGCGCGTCGCAATTCGAATTGGAGTTTGTTGAGTCATAGTGTTCTGCAGATAACAAAATAATGGCTTAATCCTACCATTGTCAGCTAGAAAAGTATTATTGCTTATTCGACCGCATGAGGCTTAGGTGTTTGCTAGCACAAAATGATTAAAAGAGTGTGACTAAGGTCTCGTTTGTAAAATAGGCTATTATTATTAATAGAAGTTACGTACCACACTAAGAGCGACAACTTCGGATGGGCAAAATTGTGTCGAATCGATCGTACATTTCTTTACCAACTCAAAGAAAAGTGATAGATTGATCACGTTTTGTTGGTGCTTTAGAACAATTAATAGTCAAAGTGCCATCTAGGATATGAACCAAGGAAACCCCCTTGCAGGCTTACACCAAGACGCTAATTAAAAGACTTGATAACCTAAACCAGCAACGTGTTGAGCGTGCGCTGGCTCTTATGGATTTGCCAAGTCAGCGTGTGTTCCATCTGATCCCAACACTGCTTCATTTCAATCATCCAGTTATCCCTGGTTATTTCGACGCGCAAGTACCATTCGGTGTTCGCGAGTTTGAATTGAATGACATCCAGCAACAATTTGTTGAAGATACTCAGCTAACGATTGGTCAGCCGCTTACTACCAGTGACAACCCAGCGATCTTGGGTCTGTACACTATGGGCAGTACTTCCTCGATTGGTCAAAGTACTTCCAGTGATCTAGATATCTGGGTGTGCGTTTCGCCAAGCATGAGTTGTGACGAACGTGAAAGTCTTACTAACAAATGTTTGCTGATCACCGATTGGGCTCAAACGCAGGGTGTGGAAGCTAACTTCTTCTTAATGGATGAAGAGCGATTCCGTTCAAATCACTCAGAAGAGATGACGGGTGATAACTGTGGTTCTTCTCAACACTTACTGCTGCTCGATGAGTTCTATCGCAGCGCAGTGCGTCTCGCCGGTCAACGTCTACTGTGGCAAATTGTTCCTCCTGAAATGGAAGAGTGCTACGACGAATACGTGAAAGACCTCTGTGGCAAAGGTTATATCGATTGTTCGAAATGGATCGACTTCGGTCAGCTTAATCGAATCCCTGCAGAGGAATATTTTGGCTCTAACTTATGGCAGTTATATAAGAGTATCGACTCGCCCTATAAGTCAGTTTTAAAAGCCATATTGCTTGAAGCTTATTCGTGGGAGTACCCTAACACTCAACTCCTAAGCCTAGATACTAAGCGCCGCTTCTTTGCGCATGAGCCCGACCTTTATGGTATGGATGCGTATTATCTGATGCTAGAAAAAGTCACTCGCTATTTAGAGCGTATTGGTGATACCACTCGCTTAGATCTTGTGCGTCGTTGTTTTTATCTTAAAACGCACGAAAAGCTCTCTCGTGAGCCAAGTGTTGGCTCTGTTGCTTGGCGACGTGAAGCACTCTCTGACATGGTGCAGAAGTGGGATTGGGATAGCTCAGTGATCGCTGAACTTGATGACCGCCGTAATTGGAAGGTGGAGCAAGTAAAAGTGGTGCATCATGCGTTGCTTGATGCCTTGATGCAGAGCTACCGTAACTTGATTCAGTTTGCGCGTCGCAATGACATTACTTCGGCGATCAGTCCGCAAGACATCAGTATTCTTGCGCGTAAGTTATATGCGGCATTTGAAGTCCTGCCTGGCAAGGTGACGCTGCTCAACCCGCAGATTTCACCTGATTTGCACGAGTCAGACTTAACTTTTATTGAAGTGAGGCCAGGACGTACTAACCAGTCTGGCTGGTACTTGTATAAGCAACCTCTTACGCCACACCGTATTCTTGGTCAGGCGCCATTAGAGCACAACGAGTATCTCAGTAAGCTTGTTGCTTGGTCTTTCTTTAACGGTCTAATCACTGAATCGACTCGATTGCATTCTGTTATCCGCGATGCGCATCTTGATATCGACAAGTTTTATCAGATGGTGAGTGATTTGCGTAATACCTTCTCACTACGTAAGCGTCGTCCTACGATGCAGGCATTAGCTAGTCCGTGTGAGATTAGCCAATTAGCGATGTTTATCAACTTCGAGAATGACCCAACGTCTGAGCTAAGCGGCAAGTCACTTAAGCTTGATCCTAAAACGACCGATATTTTTAGTTTTGGTTCTGAACAGAAGTGTTTAGTTGGCAGTGTCGACTTGGTTTATCGTAACTCTTGGCATGAAGTGCGTACTCTGCATTTTAAAGGCGAAACTGCCATGCTGGATGCCTTGAAAACGGTATTAGGTAAAATGCACCAAGATGCGATTCCGCCAGAGTCAGTTGATGTGTTCTGTTACAGCAAAAACCTGCGTGGTGTGATGCGTAATATGGTGTATCAGCTTCTTGCTGAGTGTATCGATTTACGCTTAAAACCTGTTGAGCAAGAAAAGCGCCGTCGCTTTAAAGCGTTGCGTATTGGTCAACAAACTTATGGTTTGTTCTTTGAGCGTCGCGGTGTTTCGGTACAAATGCTGGAAAACTCGGTCGACTTCTATCGCAGTATCTCAACCAATAAGTTGAAGGGTTCACCGCTGTTAATGCTTGATAAAGAGCAAGATTACCAGCTACCTGAAATTGTTGATGGGTTTGCCAGTGAGGGCCTGATCCAGTTCTTCTTCGAAGACAGTGAGCAAGGCTTTAATATCTATGTACTGGATGAAGCGAATCGCGTTGAAGTCTACCATCAGTTCAAAGGTGAGAAAGACGAGATGATCGCGAGCGTGAATAGTTTCTACACCTCGGTACAAGATGAAAATCCGTTGTCTTCTAAGCTGATCAACTTCAACCTACCGCAGTATTATCAGATTGTTCACCCTGAAGATGATGAGTCTTACATTGTTCCGTATCGTAATGATGGAGCAAGTTACTCAAGACCGAGCAAAATTGTTAACGCCTAGATACAAAAAAAGAGCATCTACAGATGCTCTTTTTTATTGTTCTTAATGGGCGATTATTCCCACTCAATGTCTTCATCGCTGTGCTTTTCACACTCTTGCTTAACCATGGCAATCAGCTCAAGACCTGTTTTCGAGCAAGTCCACTGCTCTTCAACGAGCGCAAAGTGGAAACCGCCGGATTTAGAGGCTAGCCAGATCTCTTTCATTGGCTCTTGGCGGTTGATAATGATTTGACTACGGTCTTCAAACTCCAGTGTCATTACGTTTCCAGAAGTCTCGTAGTCGATGTCCGCACCTGAATCATCAATCATTTCCTCGATGATTTGCATTTGAACATCTACTAACTGATGAAATTCAGTATCGTTCATCTAATCTATCCTATTGCTTTTCTTGAGTGTGGTGCGATTATAGGGGGCATTGACAGAATAATCACGATAGAACCCATGAAAAAATCAATCTTAGCGCTATTTATCTTTTCAGTCCTTGGCTTAGCTGGCTGTGGTCAAACTGGACCTCTATACATGCCTGAAGACGCTCCACAAAAAGAGCAACCTTCACAATAAAACGATAATCAGAATATAAGGGAAAGTACTTTGGATTACTTCAACTATCAGGATGATGGCCAGCTATGGGCCGAAGACGTCTCATTGACTGAACTGGCGCAGCAGTTTGGTACACCACTTTATGTATACTCGCGCGCGACTCTAGAGCGCCATTGGCATGCTTTTGATAAGTCAGTCGGTGAGCACCCGCATCTTGTCTGCTACGCAGTCAAAGCGAACTCTAACATTGGTGTATTAAATGCTTTAGCACGTTTGGGTTCTGGCTTTGATATCGTCTCAGGTGGCGAGTTAGAGCGTGTGATTGCCGCTGGAGGTGAGCCAAGCAAAGTGGTGTTCTCAGGTGTCGGTAAAACCGCAGCTGAAATGAAGCGCGCACTAGAGCTAGGCATTAAGTGCTTTAATGTGGAGTCTGAGCCAGAATTAGAGCGCCTGAACAAAGTAGCTGGCGAGCTTGGTGTGAAAGCGCCAATTTCACTGCGTATTAACCCAGACGTTGATGCGAATACTCACCCTTATATTTCGACAGGCTTACGTGATAACAAATTTGGTATCGCGTTTGACCGCGCGCCTGCGGTTTATAAGTTTGCGCAGAGTCTAGAAAACCTCAATGTTCAAGGTATTGATTGCCATATTGGTTCACAGCTAACCGACATCGAGCCTTTCATTGATGCGACCGATCGATTGCTTGCGCTAATTGATGATCTTAAAGCACAAGGCATTACTATTAAGCACCTTGATGTGGGTGGTGGCTTAGGCGTTGTCTATCGTGATGAACTGCCACCAGAGCCTTCAGATTATGCTAAAGCACTGCTTGGTCGTTTAGACAACCATCAAGACCTTGAATTGATTTTTGAGCCAGGCCGAGCCATCGCCGCTAATGCCGGGCTGCTGCTGACTAAGGTTGAATTCCTTAAGCATACCGAGCATAAAAACTTCGCCATCATTGATGCCGCGATGAATGACCTGATGCGTCCTGCTTTGTACCAAGCTTGGCAAGATATTGTGCCAGTTGTGCCGCGTGAAGGCGAAGCCGTGACTTATGACCTAGTAGGACCTATCTGTGAGACGGGCGACTTCCTAGGTAAAGACCGCGCATTAGTGCTACAAGAGAACGATCTCTTGGCAGTGCGATCTGCTGGAGCCTATGGCTTTGTGATGTCATCGAACTACAACACGCGCTGCCGAGCGGCAGAAGTGATGGTTGATGGTAAGCAAGCACACCTAGTTCGCCAGCGCGAAGAACTATCTAGCCTGTGGGCGCTTGAAAACGTACTTCCGGAGTAATTGGAGTCTTATGCATTTCCATTTTTCTAAAATGCACGGTCTGGGTAATGATTTCATGGTTGTTGATTGCATTACCCAGAACATTTTCTTTTCCCCTGATCTGATCCGCCGCTTAGCGGATCGTCATACTGGGGTGGGTTTTGACCAACTACTCGTGGTTGAAGCGCCATATGATCCAGAAACAGACTTCCACTATCGGATTTTTAATGCCGATGGCAGTGAAGTCGAACAGTGTGGAAATGGCGCGCGCTGTTTTGCTCGTTTTGTGCGCATGAAAGGGCTGACCAATAAGTACAGCATCAGTGTCAGCACTAAGAAAGGCAAAATGGTTCTTAACATCGAGGAAGATGATCAGGTCACGGTTAATATGGGTGTGCCTGAATTCGAACCGAGTAAGATTCCATTTAAAGCTAAGCAAACGGAGAAGACCTACATCCTTCGTGCAGAAGACAAGACGCTTTTCTGCGGCGCAGTCAGCATGGGGAACCCTCATGTGGTGACTGTGGTTGATGATGTCGCGACGGCAGATGTTGATACACTGGGACCACTATTGGAATCTCATGAACGTTTCCCTGAACGCGTTAACGCTGGCTTTATGCAGGTCGTCAGTCGCAATGAAGTGAATTTACGAGTGTATGAGCGCGGTGCAGGAGAAACTCAGGCTTGTGGCAGTGGTGCATGTGGTGCGGTTGCCGTTGGTATTGTTCAGGGATTACTGGATGAGAAAGTCACGGTTAACTTGCCGGGTGGCTCGCTTAAAATTGCATGGCAGGGCGAGGGTAAACCTCTCTATATGACAGGGCCTGCTACCCATGTGTTTGATGGTCAACTAAGCTGCTAATAGCCCCAACTATTTTGGGTAGATAATAAGAAACAATAAGGAACAGACGTGTCTCAAATTGAAGCGGATGCGCTTACGGCAGAAGTGGTTGCCGAATACTTACGTGACAATCCGGACTTTTTTCATCATCGTCGAGATTTAGTCGATAGACTGGCATTGCCTCATCAAGATCAAGGTGCTGTTTCATTAGTGCATGTACAAATGAACCGCCAACGTCAGCGTATTGAAGAGTTGGAAGAAGAGATCACCGCTTTAATGTCATTGGCAAAGAGTAATGATCGTACGTTCCATGAGTTTATGCAGCTCCAGGAACAAATCCTTAAGTGCGATTCATTGCTTTCGGTGGTGAAAGCGATTGAAGAAATGGCTAAATCACTCGATCTCATTGCTTATGTTCGTCTGTTGGATAACGAATCAAGTTACTATTCATTAAGCAAAGAAAATTACCAACGCTTTGCGACCAACCATCTCAATGGCAAGGGCGCTTACCTAGGCCGTATGCGTAAAGTGGATCGCGAATTGTTGTTTGGTGACAATCAACGTGCTCCGGAAATGGGCTCCTACGTGGTGTTACCACTACAGAAGAAATCCCTACAAGGTGTTCTGGTCTTTTCGAGCAGCGATGGCGGACACTTCCAACCGCATATGGATACTTTATTCTTGCGCCATCTAGCCTTAGTTCTTTCCCACCTAGTCGACAGCCTACCTTGGCAAAGCGAAGACCATGAGCGAATCACTAGCACCTCTGCCTAATGGTCTCCAACGGCCCCTTGAACGTTTCTACGAATATTTGCGTAGTGAAAAGGGGCTGAGCTTACATACTCAACGTAACTACAAACAACAACTTGAAACCATGGCGCAGCATCTGGCTCATTTGGGGCTTAAAGAGTGGCAACAGGTTGATGCGGGTTGGGTGCGTCAGTTAGCCAGTAAAGGTATGCGAGAAGGTATGAAAGCCAGCAGCCTGGCGACTCGCTTATCTTCGCTGCGTAGCTTCTTTGATTTTCTGATCTTGCGTGGAGAAATGACGGCAAATCCCGCTAAAGGTGTCTCGGCACCACGTAAGAAACGTCCGCTGCCTAAAAACCTAGATGTGGATGAAGTGGGTCAACTACTTGAAGTGAACGAAGACGATCCATTAGCGGTACGCGATAGATCCATGATGGAACTGATGTATGGGGCCGGTTTACGCTTGGCGGAATTGGTCAGTATTAATGTTAAAGATGTCAACTTCTCCGCTGGCGAACTTAGGGTTGTCGGTAAAGGTGACAAAGAGCGAAAGGTGCCTTTTTCCGGCATGGCGGCAGAGTGGGTCGCCAAGTGGTTGAAGCTAAGAGCTAGCGTAGCCAATAGTGATGAGAATGGTTTATTTGTCTCTAAACTAGGCGTAAGAATCTCACATCGCAATGTTCAGAAACGAATGGCTGAGTGGGGACAAAAGCAGTCGGTAGCCAGTCATATCAGCCCGCATAAATTGCGCCACTCATTCGCCACTCATATGCTGGAATCGAGTAACAATCTGCGTGCGGTGCAGGAGTTGCTCGGACACGAGAATATCTCGACCACGCAAATCTACACTCACTTAGATTTTCAGCATCTTGCCGAAGTGTACGATCAGGCTCATCCAAGAGCGAAGAAGAAGGATAGTGAGTAATGCAGTTTTTCCGCCATTTGCAACCGATCCAAGCGATGACGTTCGACCTTGACGATACCCTTTATGATAATCGCCCGGTGATTCGTCAGGTTGAGGCAAAAATGGCGGCTTGGCTGCATAAGCATCACCCTATTTCTGCCACTAAGACGTTGCGCTGGTGGTATGACTTAAAGCGCTCATTGGCGGAGGATGACCCTTGGTTGCTCAATGACGTCACGCTGTGGCGTTTTAAGCAGATTGAGAAGGGCTTGTATATTCTTGGTTATCAACCTCAGCAGGCAGAACAAGCGGCGAACGAGGCTATTGATGAGGTGCTTCGCCTGCGTAGTGACTTTACTGTCCCGCAGGAGTCACATGAAGTACTGACAGAACTCGCTAAGCGAATACCATTAGTTGCGATAACCAATGGTAATGTAGATGTCGAGAAGATCGGTTTGTCTGAGTATTTTTCTCTAGTATTAAAAGCAGGGCCGGATGGCTACGCAAAACCTCACCCCCAGTTGTTCGACAAGGCTCAATCTTTCTTAGCAATGCCTACAGAGAATATTCTGCATGTCGGAGATCACTTAATTTCTGATGTGGTTGGTGCAAAGCAAAGTGGCTTTCAAGCCTGTTGGTATAATGACCAAGGTATGAATATTTACCACGTCAATAAAGCCCGCGTGTTACCAGACGTTGAAGTGAATCGTTTGCATGACTTATTGTTATTGAGTGAGATGTAAATAACATCTGACCAAAACAACACTTTTCATATTGGTTTAGTTGGATTACGGTATAGCAAAACATAAATCAAAATAAACAACGTCTTAGGCTTTTGAATGCGCACATATTCAGCGCTGGTTAATAACAATCAGCAATTACAAGCGCATCTAAGGGATATACCGACGGAGAAATACTCTTCGTTTCTTGTTCAGCTTCTGTCTACGGATCCGGAACAGGTCGCATGCGATTATGCGAACCAAATTCTCGAGCATATTCCTGGATGCCACATCATAGGTCATAGTACTCGCCATACTATTTTTGATGGTCAGATTGTCCATCGAGGTAGCTTGGTGTCAGTTTCCTGCTTTGAACACTCTACCATTACATCTACTTGTGTTCCCATAACCAATAATCCGCTCTCTGAAGCGAAAGAGATCGTTAATGGGTTAGCGTTAACCCACCAAACCAAGTCTATTATTAGCTTCTCACAGCATGTCAGCTCACTCGATTTTAATCTCTACCAAGCGTTAGGCTCTCTCACCGATGTACCGATCAGTGGTGGTGTAGCAGCCAATGTTGACGACAGAGATGAGTGGGTTCTATGTGGCAACCAGACATTCCAGAAAATGACGGTGTCAGCAGCCCTACATGGGGACAAGCTACAGGTTTGGCGTAGTGCCTTCTCCGAGTGGACACCAATAGGCGGGCCACTTCGGGTAACCGATGCAGACGGGACTCAATTACGTTCGTTGGATTACCAACCTGCTTATGAACTCTATCAGACCCGCCTCTCTGAAGGCCGGACTCTGACATTAGAGCAGATGTTGAGCTTTCCCCTCAAGAGCAGCTCTGGCGTGGTCAGTTGCCCTAGAGAGCTATACCCCGATGGCAGTATTGAGGTCGATAATGCGGTTACCATCGGTGATGAAGTGCGTATCTGCTATAACCACCCTTCGCTGACCTTAGAGCAAGTCAGGCATGATGTGATTGGTTTAGCCCAACATAACCCAGAGTCTATCTTCATTTACAACTGCGAATCGCGTTTGGAATTTATTGAAGGCGTCAGTGAAATCCAGCTGTTCGATGAATTCGAAAGCTGCTGTGGATCTTTCTGTTTGGGGGAGTTTTATCGAGGTGATTCGCAGCAATCGCTTCATCACAGCATGACTTATGTTGCTTACAGTGAAGACTCTGCTCGTCCGGCGCTGACTTTTAACGAAAAAGCCGAGTTTCCGGTTTCTCCTTTGTTTCATTTAATTAGCTATACGATTGATAACCTGAATCAAACGCAGAAGAGTATGGAGCTAAAACTTGCCGAGCAAACCGAGAAGCTGATCAATAGCTACCGCCTAGACAAGCATACTGGGCTCAAAAATCGTGTTGCTTTGCAAGAAAGGCTCAAAGTCGTTAATACGGATGAGCATGTGGCGACATTGAAACTGTCTAATTTTCATCAGATTAATGAAAAGTATGGCTATCAAGTTGCAGATGAACTGATCCGTGATTTAAGTGATTACTTTACGGATAACCTTTCTGATCTGGATTGGGCACCGTTTGTTCAACAGCTCTACTATATCGGCACAGCAGAATGGGCTTTGGTGTTTTCATCGAATGTAGCGACTAATGTGCTCCAACAAGAACTATCACAATTCGCTGATAACGTAGAACATATTAATTTTGAGCCTTACGGATTACCTGAAGTTGATTATTTATCGGTATCTATTTCAGGTGGCATCGCCAGTAAGCGCGATTTCCCTTCGATATCTGGTGATGAACTGTTGCTTAAGTCGATCGATGCGCGTCGAATTGGTAAAGCCCGCAATACTCATTTTATTAATGCCAAAGATTATTCTATTAGTGAGTTGGAGCAACGAGACAAGCTTGATTTGATGGGGGTCGTCAGTCGCGCCATTCTGAATAAACGGATTCTTACCTATAGCCAGCCGATTTTTGCCGCTCATACCCGTGAGCAGGTATCCCAAGAGTGCTTAGTTCGTATTGAAGATGATGGTGAGATAATCGCGCCAGGGCGCTTTTTACCCATCGTTGAGGGTACGCATCTTTACACTCGTTTAAGTCGTCATATGTTGACATCAACCATAGCGCATATGGCCGACAAGCAAGCGTCATTCTCAGTTAATTTATCTCCACAAGATATGCTCAGTGACAAGACGCTTTATCTCCTTGAGCAGTCGGTTGCGAAGATGAATGACCCATATCGCTTAGGCATTGAGGTCTTGGAATCTGAACGGATTAAGGATTTTGGCCGCATGGCTGAGATTTGCGCTCACTTTAAGCAGCTTGGCGTTCGTTTGCTGGTGGATGATTTTGGTTCCGGTTACTCCAATATCGATGAAATTATTCGCCTACAGCCGGATGTGATTAAACTCGATGGCAGTTTAATAAAGACTATCGATAAGGATCCAAAACAGCGTCAGATTACCGGTCAGTTGGTCAAACTATGCCAAGTACTCAATGCAAAAACCGTCGCCGAGTTTGTTCACAACCAAGAAGTGTGCAATATCGCGGAAAGTATTGGTGTCGACTATCTGCAAGGTTTTTACCTCGCAGAGCCTAGTCGCCTGTTTTAGTCTTTAAAATGTGACCGCTTTTGTCGGCTTTGAAAGCCAGCATATAGCGGTCAAAAAACTGCAAAAGTTGCTCTGCTTGCTGTACTTGCTTAGCTTGTTTTAGCACTTCGCAGCCAACTTCTAACGTACATAGATGACCTTGCTCCTGGTTGCGGCGTAATTGATAACGTGATGCTTGCGTTGGAGTGATGTGTACTAAAGGCAGTTGCTTGAGCCAAGGGCTCTTACGCAGCATCTTTTTCGCTTCCTGCCATGTACCGTCAAGGATGATAAACAAAGGTCGTTTCTCGCTCACTGCTGTCTCATCTATTGCCTGCGACACTGGAATACTTCCGTCATCAGGAAACAGCAAGTAGGCTTGATAATCCTCACTTTGTATTAAGGACATTAACTTGTCACAAGGCTGAGTGCGTTGCCAAATATGCACGCTCGTCGCAGACAGGCTTTTATCTAACCACTGGCCAGTATTGGTCTCGCGATTAATCTCATTTTCATGGGTTACCAGTGCAAGATGGAAGCGAGTGTTGATGCTCGGTAGCTTGTGGCATACACATTGATACTGCAACTTGCACTGAGGGCAGCGATTGCCCTCAGTGGAATTCACTTGGCTCACATTACTACGCCTTGCTGGTGGGGTGTCTGCCCGTCAGAAAATAGCTGGATAGGGCTAATCTGATCGTAGTTAGCGATAGGCGCAGAGCTTGGGTTAAGCGGATAGCTGTCCCCCCGATACTTTAAAACATGTTGGTTAGGTGTCGCGCCTCCACCACTAACAAATAGGATTAAATCTTGCCATCCATCGGTTTGCTCTAGACCTAAGTTAATCGGCGTTCTCACTAGAGTAATGCGAGAGTTAAACTGCCATTGCTGTTGCTGATTTTCAAACAGCAGTACGGTACAGCCGCCAGAGCCACACCAGTTCAGCTGAACCAAGAGTTCTTTATTGCCATCACCATTTAAATCGTACTCCAACCAACGATACTTAGTATCTGCTGGGTCGATGTTGTCCGATTTAAAATACTCACGTATGGCATTGTCGACTTTAGGGTTGAACTCGGCGCTGGAAGGGATGGCTTTCGGATCTGAAGTCACCTTCGAAGTGGCGCTTTGCGTGTCTTGCTGCGCTTTAAACAGAGTTAATCCACCATCGGCAATCGGATAGATAAGACTGCCGACCTTCTCTTGGCTAGCGCTGAGTTGGTAGCCATCACGAGTGAAGATTCGCTCTGACAATAATGCTTGCTGCTGATGACGAGTCATCACCACTTGAATCTGGTCTTTGTTAAGCTGCTGCCAGTAGCCACTCTCAACCGAATCTGCTTCTCCTGTCGTGTAGCTGTAGGTGGTTGTCGCTGAGTGATCCGGATAGATTTTTAATGCGACACTAAAGTCACTCGATTTGGTTGAGGCCGCTTGATAGAGACCAGTCCAATCCTGAGTGGCGTCTTGATTAGACAGGGTAGCACACCCTTGGTAGCTGTTGCCTTCAAGCTCAAGTGTTGCACTCCAACCATAAAGTGAATCGCTCATCCCATCAACACAGCTACGTTGGTTAAGCTCTAGTGAACCGCCTTCAAACTGGTAACGACGTCGATCAGATTCTATACGGCTAGATGAGAGTTCTAATTGGCGTTTATCTTTTCCGATTTTCTGAATGGTCAGCGCGTTGCTGGCGAAATCAATCGACCAGAATGGCTCATTGCCAAAAGCTCGGGTAGGTTTCAGCGCTTGATCACAACGCTTTGGATTCTCTGCACTAAGTAGGTTAATTGAGTCGACGACAAAGCGTGCACTGTAATCAGCAACAAAACCATCCGCTTGGCCTGTTTCAAGGTGACCGATAACTTCACCATAAAGAGGAGCATAAGGAGAGCGAACTAACTTTAGCGCTTGATGAAAGCGATCGTCAGAGATATCGAGCCAATACTGTTGATTACTTCCACAGGGTGTAATAGAGCGCACTTCATGGCCAAGCACGACTTCTCCGCGCATAACAAAAGTCTGAGGCTTTATCGTATCAGGCTTGTCTAAGCTCGCTTGCACAACGGGTTTAGATTCGCTGTCTTTGATGGTCGTTGACGTCGAACAGGCTTGTAACGCGAGTAAAATGATCACAGCCGCTGGGTTTCGGAGCGCCTTCATGCTATATCTTCCCTATTAAGAAACTGGCGGAGCCTATTATGGCATATTGGCTATTCAAAACTGAACCAGACACCTTTTCTATTGACACACTCCGAACACAAAATACCTCATGCTGGGAAGGAGTACGTAATTATCAGGCACGTAACATGATGCGTGATCAGGTCAAACTCGGTGATTTGGTGCTGATCTATCACTCATCTTGTAAGAAGGTAGGAGTGGCAGGGATTGCGAAAGTGGTCAAGGAGTCATACCCCGACCATTTCTCATTTGATCCTGAAAGTGACTATTACGACCCGAAATCAACGCCGGATAACCCACGCTGGTTTATGGTTGATATCGAATTTGTGCGTAAGACAGATCGTTTGATCCCATTATCAGTACTGAAAGCGATGCCAGAACTAGAAAATATGCCTCTGGTGAAAAGAGGTAATCGGCTGTCAATCATGCCAGTCACAGAGCAAGAGTGGGCTGCGATTTTAGATAAAGAAAAACTACCTAGCCAAAGGTAACTGCGATAACAAAACAGGCTGCACAATGCAGCCTGGATTGAATTGATAGCGATAGCCGCTATCTAAAAAAGATTATCGTGCAGGTAGTGAGCCACAGCATCATCTTCATTACTACCAATCACTTCATTGTTTGGTAGCGCTTCTTTCACCTTGTGATGCGAGGTACCCATCACCAACCCTTTGCCGGCCATTTCTAGCATCTCGGCATCATTCATCCCGTCGCCAAAGGCGATACAGTTTTCTAGGTTCAAATCTAACGATTTTGCAACGGCTTCAAGCGCATGACCTTTTGACACTTCAGCAGCCATGACTTCAAGGCACCAAGGTGTTGAGAAAGCAATGTTGAGTTGATCACCAAACTTTTCACGTAGTTTGTTTTCGAACGTCACAAGATGGTCATGGTCTTGCTCTGGGTGAGTGAAGAAAATTTTAGCAATGCCATCATTTGGCGCTGAAGCTGCGTTAAAGCGTTTGTAGCTAAAGCCAGATTCACTGTGGAATTTAGCTAGCATTTCATCCTCTCGATCGAGTAACCAATCTTCGTTTTGATACATGTGGATAAAAATACTTGGATCTTCGCTGATCACATCGATCACTGGCTGCACTAACTCTTGTGGGACATTGTTGCTGTACATCAGTTGATCATTTTGGTCATGAACACGCGCGCCATTAGAGGTAATCATGTAAGCAGGAATACCAGCAATCTCACGGATACCTGCAACGTCGATGTGGTGACGACCCGTCGCAAAGACAAAGGTGAAGCCTTTTTCATGCAGCGCTTTCAGGGTTTGTTTTGAAAACTCGCTCAGCTGGTGGTTTGGTGCGAGTAAAGTGCCATCGAGATCGGAGGCTACAATGTGAAAAGGAGTATCTTTACGTGCTTCGGTCATATCACCCTCGTATGTACAACATGAATTACCTAATAAGGTAGAGGGCTCAGTTTACTTGAACATAAAGGGGAAAAAGAGGGTAAAGATCACCCTCTAGTATTTCCTATTTTAGTACTGCTCGAAAAAGGTCAGTGTGGTATCTAGAGCTTGGTTGCGGTACTCATCTTTTTCAAACAGCAGCTCATGTTTCGCGCCATGCACTATTTTAAAGGCACATTGAGTGTTGGTCCGCGCAAGCTTCTTAATAAATTGGGTTTGAGCTTGGTTAGACACGATCTGATCTTCACCCGCCTGCATGACCACTAAAGGGACTTTTACATGGCGAGTCATTAGATAGCATTGCTTACAGGCCATCAGTCCTTGCCATACCCAGCGCGTACTTGCGCCACCAATTTTGAGTTCAGGTTGTTGCTCATAGAGATCGCGGAACCAATGATAGCGAACATCACTTTGGCTGAGAAAGTTACCCTCAAACGGTTTAGGAAAATAAGCCACTTGGCCGGGAGCAAATGTTGGTTGGGGATAAATAGCCGTTAACAGCTGACCTAAAATTGTTGCAATCGGTTTTAGGTGCCAAGGCAGATCGACGCCATACATAGGTGCACTGAGGGAAACCGCATCAAATGGGTAGTCATAACTTTGAAGGTAGCGCGTGGCAATATTGCCGCCCATGGAGTGGCCCAACAGATAACGTTTTTGGTATTGGTCCAAATTGAAATGGTGCAGCAGTTTGTCTAAATCTTTGACGTAGTCATCGAACTCTTCCACATAGCCCATCTGCTTGTCTTCAATCAGGCGGTCAGACAAACCTTGTCCTCGATGATCGTAAGAATAAATATCGTAACCCTGGCGGAACAGATCGTAAAACAGCTCTTGATACTTTGCGCAGCACTCTATGCGTCCGTTGACCACCACGATCGCTTTGGTGTGTTCTGGCGCGCTGAGTTTAATCCAATACAGAGCGGTTTTGTCGAACGATTTTATATAGCCTTCCTCTCTAGACTCCCATAATTTAGCAATATTGCTATTGATTGCTTGCTCAAAATTGGACTCTTGAGTATAAGAAGGAGTAATGTTGAAGCTTGAATCATTCATGGTTGTTAAGCGCCTGATTACGATTTCATTTTTGCGACAGATTTAGATTATGTGTCTCTAGCTGCATTTAGTCGAGGGGAAATACGATGGATATGCATGTTTGGCTTGCTTATGTAGTCACAGCGATTGTTTTTAGCTTAGCTCCGGGGTCTGGTACGGTGAACTCAATCAGTAATGGCTTGAGTTATGGTACGCGACGTTCGTTGGCTGCGATTGCAGGTCTACAGATAGGTCTGACTATCCATATTATGCTCGTTGGCGCGGGTATTGGCGCTCTGGTTGCTCAGTCTGCGTTTGCGTTTAGTGTGATTAAGTGGGTGGGTGCTGCTTACTTAGTATGGCTTGGGATTCAGAAGTGGCGCGATCACTCTAGCTTAGCAGCCGCGGAAGCGACTCAGCACCTATCGAGCATGAGTTTGATGCGCAAGGCGGTATTGATCAATCTGACCAATCCTAAATCGATAGTGTTTTTGGTGGCGCTGTTCCCTCAGTTTCTGGACCCAGCAAAAGACCAGTTAACTCAACTTCTCGTACTTGGAGTGACAACCGTGACTATTGATGCGTTTGTTATGTTGGGTTACACCAGTTTAGCCGCTCAGATGGGACGTTTTATTCGCTCAGATAAGATTATGTCGCGTATCAACAAAGTCTTTGGCTCTATGTTTATGGGCTGTGGTGCGCTTCTAGCGGCGGCAAAAGCGTAACGACTCATCATGCAAAAACGGATGAGAGACACCTATGTGGCTCGCCAACCTATACTTAATGCCAAGCGGCAAACCTTAGGGTATGAGTTGCTTTTTCGCGATGGTGAAAACAACGCATACCCTGCTCATGTTGAATCTAATCGGGCGACATATCGCCTAATTGTTGAGAATTTTCTCTCCATAGGTACCAATCCAGCCTTGGCGACCTCACGTTGCTTTATCAATTTTCCTCACTCTAGCTTAGTGCGTTTGTTGCCTCTTTCCTTGCCTAAGGAGCAAATCGTCGTTGAAGTGTTGGAAACATGTACGCCAAATGACGAGTTGTTTGCAGCAATCAAGCAGATCCACGCTAATGGCTACTTAATTGCATTGGATGATTTTGTCTATAAGCCAGAGTGGGAAAGATTCCTGCCCTATGTGCAAATAGTCAAAATCGATATTATGGCGACAGGGCTGGAAGAGTCTTGTGCTTTGGTTAAGGAACGCTTAGCCAAGGGAGTAAAGCGTAAATTCCTCGCAGAGCGAGTCGAAACAGAGGAAGAGTTCATTGCCACGCGCTCAGCGGGCTTTAGTTTTTTTCAGGGCTATTTTTTTAGCAAGCCACAAATTGTCCGCCAACGCTACGTCAGCCCTCAACACGCCATCGCGATGGAGCTGTTTAAAGAGGTGTGTCAGCCGGAAGTGGATTTTGAAAAGGTTGAGCGAATTGTCGCTCGCGATGTTGCGCTGTCGTACAAGCTACTGCGTTTCGTTAATACCATGTCGAATCGCATTGAAGTGCCTATCTCTTCTTTCCGTCAGGCCTTGGTCTACCTTGGTCAAGATAAGCTTAAAATCTTCGTTTCTTTAGCGGTCGCCTCGTTCGTTTCCGCCAACAAGCCGAAAGAAATCTATACCTTATGTCTGCAGCGAGCTCAGTTTTTCTTGCTGATGGCCAACGACAATCCTTTCAACCAATTCCGCGAACAAGCTTTCCTGATTGGATTACTGTCTTTGTTGGATTCTATGTTGGATATGTCCCTTAAAGACTTGGTCGAGCAACTCCCTTTAGCGGCGGCAATCAAGGTTGCTTTGTTAGAGAGGCAAGGTCCTTTTGGCGACCTTCTCAGATTGGAAGAGTGCTACGAAAGCGCGGACTGGCAGGGGATGGAAGCAGCGTGTAAGCAGCTTAACCTATCACTCAATGAAGTAATGCCGCGCATTTCTCAGGCTCAGCGCTGGAGCCAAGATCTCAACACCATTGTTTAGTCTATTTATTAAGCTTTTATGACAATGCAAATGTCAGGCTTGATCTAAGTTTGTTTTTAAATAAATATATACGCATATCCATATATGAGTATGTTTTATGTTACCTCACCAATTTTTTAAGTTGTTATCTGATGAAACCCGAGTTCGCTGCCTGATGCTGATAATGCGCGAAGAGTGTTTGAGTGTGGGTGAACTGACTGAAGCGCTGCAAGAGAGCCAACCGAAAATTTCTCGTCATCTTGCTCAGTTACGCTCAAATGGCATTTTGGTTGACGTCCGTCAGGGGCAATGGGTGTTCTACCGTTTAGCTGCTGATTTACCAGGATGGATGAAAAAATTGATTGATGATCTTGTTGCTTCTAACTGCCTCAAAACAGAGTACCAACAAGATATTGAACGACTTCATGCAATTCAGGCTCGCCCTGTTTGCTGTCAGTAATGAATACCAGAAGAGATAGAATTATGGCAATTAAAGTAGGTATTAACGGTTTCGGTCGTATCGGACGTTTAGCGCTTCGCGCGGCTTTTGATTGGCAAGAGCTAGAGTTTGTACAGATTAATGACGTAGCGGGTGATGCTGCGACGCTTGCGCACCTATTAGAGTTCGATTCAGTACAAGGCCGCTGGCACCATGAAGTGAAAGCCGAAGGTAATCAAATCTTAATTAATGGTCAGGTTATCAATACTACGCAAGAGAAAGAGATCGATGCAATTGACTGGTCTGGCTGTGATGTGGTGATTGAAGCAACAGGTGTGCATCGTAAAACTTCATTCCTAAACAAGTACCTAGCTCAAGGTGTTAAACGTGTTGTTGTGTCGGCACCCGTAAAAGAACAAGGCATTGCGAATATCGTTGTTGGTGTAAATGACGAGATCTTTGACCCAGCAGTGCATCAGATTGTGACTGCCGCTTCTTGTACCACCAACTGTATCGCTCCGGTGGTTAAAGTCATCAATGAGAAGCTAGGTATTGAGAACGCTTCGTTCACTACCATTCATGATTTAACTAACACACAAACCATCCTTGATGCGCCGCATAAAGATCTGCGTCGTGCGCGTGCTTGCGGTATGAGCTTAATTCCAACCACGACGGGCAGCGCGAAAGCGATTGTTGAGATTTTCCCTGAACTCGAAAATCGCATTAACGGCCATGCTGTACGTGTACCTCTGGCGAACGCTTCTCTTACCGACATCATCTTTGAAGTGAAGCAAGATACCACCGCAGAAGAGGTGAACGCGTTACTTAGAGAAGCATCACAAGGTGAGCTGAAGGGCATTCTGGGCTTTGAAGAGCGCCCATTGGTGTCGATTGACTACAAAGGTGACCAACGCTCTACGATTGTAGACGCATTATCTACCATGTTGGTGGGTAAGCGTATGGTGAAAATCTATGCTTGGTATGACAACGAGATGGGTTATGCGACCCGCACGGCTGAGTTAGTCCGTAAAGTTGGCTTGGCATAATATTCCTCATACTGAAGCGGTAACTCCAGTTATTTTGAATATTGGTTCTATAAAAATTTTAAGAGATTGATGACGATGACTCATCCAACGTGGCAACTCGATGTAGAAAATGGTGCGTTAGTACTTACTCCTTGTCCTGGCACTAAGGGCGTTGAACTAGAGGCTTCTCTTGCGCAGTTAAAAGAGCAAGGCGTAGAAGCGATTGTGACTGCATTAGACGATGCAGAGCTTGCAAGTAAAGATGTCTCTGAGCTAGGTGCTAAAGCGCAGCAACTGGGTATGCAGTGGTTCCAAATTGAGATTGAAGATGATTGCGCTCCAGGTGCCGAGTTTGCCGCTAAGTGGCAAGCCGCTAGCCCAGAGCTACACAAAATCGTTGATAACGGCGGTAAAGTAGCGATGCACTGTATGGGCGGCTCAGGTCGTACAGGGCTTTTTGCGGCTCATCTACTGCTAGAGAAGCAGTGGAAACTGGAAGATATTGTACGTGAAGTTCAAGCGTTGCGCCCAGGTGCCTTTACTAAACCAGTCCAAGTTGAGTACATCACCGCAGTAGCGGCTAGATAGCTAGGTTGAGAGCTTTTGGATCATAGGTGTCCAAAAGCTCTATCCGCTGTAAATTGTCGAGGATTTCATCTATGTTCTCTAATCTCAGCAAAAGTGTTCGTCAGTATATGCTGGTGACGTTCAACTACTGGAACTTCACCATTACTGACGGTGCTCTGCGTATGCTGGTGGTGCTGTATTTCTATGACTTAGGTTATAGCTCGCTAGAGATCGCCTCACTATTCCTTTTCTATGAATTCTTTGGCGTTGTGACCAATTTGGTTGGTGGCTGGCTTGGCGCGAGGTTAGGTCTCAATAAGACCATGAATCTCGGTTTGGGGTTGCAGATTGTGGCGTTGGCGATGTTAGCGGTGCCACATGTTTGGCTGACTATACCTTGGGTTATGGCTGCTCAAGCTTTGTCTGGTATCGCCAAAGATCTCAACAAGATGAGTGCTAAGAGCTCAATCAAAACTTTAGTTCCAGATCAACAACAGGGAGCGTTGTACAAATGGATAGCGATCTTAACGGGTTCTAAGAATGCCCTTAAAGGTGCAGGCTTCTTTGTCGGTGGTTTTCTGCTTTCCACCATTGGATTCAAATATGCAGTGTTGACTATGGCTGGCGTGCTGACGCTAGTGTTTATCGGCAGCGTGTTGAGCTTAGAGGCTGACTTAGGTAAGGCGAAAAGCAAACCTAAGTTTAAGCAGATATTCTCCAAATCGGAGTCGATCAATATCCTTTCTGCTGCACGAATGTTCCTATTTGGTGCGCGTGATGTTTGGTTTGTGATTGCTCTGCCAATCTACCTTGGCAGTGTATTTGGTTGGGATCACTCATGGGTTGGTGGTTTTCTTGCTGTTTGGACGATTGCTTACGGCTTTGTCCAAGGTATTGCCCCTAAGATCACGGGTAAGGCTCAAGGTAAAGTGCCGGATGGCCATGCCGCTATGTTGTGGGCGGGTGGGCTTGCCATTGTCACGGCGGGTATCGCCTATGCTGTACAAGTTGGTTGGCAACCACAACTAGTGATTGTTGGGGGCTTAATGATCTTCGGTGCTATTTTTGCCATCAACTCTTCGCTGCATTCTTATTTGATTGTCAGCTATGCAAAAGGCGATGGTGTTTCACTTGATGTTGGCTTCTATTACATGGCAAATGCGATGGGACGTTTGATTGGTACTATCCTTTCAGGGTTTGTGTTTCAGATGGCCGGTTTAGCCGCGTGTTTGTGGGTCTCTTTTGCCTTCCTCGCTTTGACTACGGTGATTTCGATTAAGCTACCTAAGATGAAACAAATCGCGACAGTATAAAAATTACCCACCGTTTCATGACTAAAAGCTGACCAAGGTAATACTTTGGTCAGCTTTTCTATTGCTATATTCAATAGGTTATTAGCAGAAGGGTAGTGGCATGAGAGAAAGAGTTCTGTTTTTTGACTTACTGCGATGCGTTGCTGCGGTTGCGGTGATTGCGATTCATGTTCTTGCCCCGTATCGAGATGAACTTGGTCAAATCCCTTTTGGTGAGTGGGCTACTGCGGTCGGGGTAAATAGTGTCAGCCGGTGGGCTGTTCCCGTTTTTATCTTGATTACGGGTGCCCTGATGCTGAGCGACAAGCGTCCCTTTGATGCTAAATATTATGTCAAAAGGCGCTTGGGTAAAGTCCTTGTTCCATTCTTAGTTTGGTCATTGTTCTATGCTTATCTGTCAGGTTGGAGCATCAACGGCTTTGATGCTTTAGAGGCTAAACAGGTACTCGCTGATAGCGCGACGGATGCTACATACTACCACCTCGGGTTTTTCTACTATTTCATTCCACTCTATTTTGTTATTCCATTTTTCCAGTTTGTAGTGAGGCAATATGGTGACAGTTCCTTATACGCCTTTGTCTTAATTTGGTTAGCGACCACTTTATTGTTCTTGTTCGACATTGATGGAGTTTGGAGTAATGAACTGTGGTTATACAGTGGTTATTTACCGTTAGGGTATTTGTTGTATCGACGAGTGCCGTTGACTAAAGGCTACGTTGCGATATTCGCTTTGCTTGGAAGCGTTGCACTGTTTACCACCGCTTACATGGTGATTACTGACAGCGTCGCCGCGCAGGAGTACACAGTCGGTCGATGGCTTTCGTATAAGACTCTTAATGTCGTTCTTGCTGCGAGTATGATTTTTATGCTTTGTCGTTATTTTGGCGAAGGGCTTTCACAAAAGTCTAATCAAGTGATTGGATTTATCAGCAAAAACAGCCTAGGTATCTATATTCTGCATCCGATTTTTCTCTGGCCAATGAAAGAGTTTGGTTGGCATCAAGGTCATCCTGCTTGGGTTATTCCACTATGGATAGTGTTAAGCGGTGCAGGGGCATTGGCTTTAAGTTGGTTGCTTTCTCAATCTTCTCGTACGCGCTGGTTGTTGCCTTAACGCTTCATGGCGAAATGAAGAAACTTGTCGCCTTGGTAGGTTAGCGTGCCTTGATCGCCTGGGTTTAGAGCGTGGAAATAGTGGATGCCTACCTGAAACTCGCGCTTTGGCCCAATGCGACCTTTCTGGACATAAATCCAATACTCTTGGTCATCTTGGCCTGGCTCGGCATCTTCGACCGCAATTGACTGCTTGTCGAGAACGGTGACTTCAGCGGTTTGTTCTGGTGCGTTTTCACCTTGAATATGTTTGCGATAGAAATGAACAAACACCCAGCCACTCGCCAAAGCGAAGATCACGATAAAAGCAAACAATAATGGTAGCGACATGGTGGGGGCTCTCTTTCTCTCATCTCCTTTATAGTTTATCGACATTCTATAGATTGTGTTGGGCACGGCTCTTGCTGTATGAACAAAGTGATCAATAGCATAAGAATCTTCGACGCATATCACATGCCAATAAGTTGTATGAGCGCGTGTTTCTGTTTAGCTATTGATTCTTTTACACAAATTTACTTGAAACTTGCACAAAAAGTGGGACAGTAGATAGAAGAAAGATCAAACACCCCCTAAACTTAATAGCGATGGAGGGAAACTATGTCTGATATTGAAAAAGTGGTCACTCGAACACGTAGACTCGAGAAGCTCCTCCGAACGCAATATCATGCTGACGGTAAGGGAATGCACCAGCTTATTACTAGTTGTGAAGAGCGCTTGCCTCATGATGTGATTGATAAGCTGAGATATATCGCGACAATTCGTAACAAAGTGGTTCACGAAGAGGATTTTAAGCTCGATAGTCGTCGAGACTTTCTCACTGTGTGTGATGAATGTGAAAAAGAGCTTACACCAAGAAGCAGTCGATTTATTTGGAGAGCAGCAATTACCTTGATGACGCTAATAACTTTGGCGGCATTACTCTTTTATTATGCGCATTGGGATATTCTATCGAAGCATTTATAGCTTAAGCTTTAAAAATGGCACTTTTCATAAGTGCCATTTTTTTAACCAGTTGACTAACTTTTGATAGATAAATGAGTACCAAGTCACCAGAAAGTAAAAAGGGACGCAATCGCGTCCCTTTTTGTTTTTGTCTATTTCTCTTAGTACATCATCGGCAGTGTCATTAGGCCAACGACTACTGCGATCATTACAAGTCCTTGTTTTTGTGAAGAAGAAATCATAGCACTGCTCCTTAAATTTGATGTTTTACGATATGTTTTAAAGAATAGCAGCTTTTTGATGGTTAGATCAAGCCATTTAATGGATAAGCCTTAAAAAAGTAACTTTTCTTACTTTAATTGAGGCTATTTGTCGTCACTATTTTGATTTTTAATGATTGAGTTTCTGTGTAAAAACTAGACATTAGTCACTCGGAAAAGTTTTTAATTTATTGTTTTTATTGGCTTTTGTTTGTGTTTCAAACTTGTTACTCCACTAATCTTGTAAGTTTTGAGTGCTTGGATCTTCTTAGGTTGGCTGGGTGTCAGTTTACAGTCTTATGACTTAATTCTGGCGTTGTTTTAAATAACGAGGCATAAATAATGTGGCCTTAGTGTCTTTGGATTAACATTAAAAATACAAAACAGGATTTTGTTTACCTTTTTGTTTTTGTTAAGTGTCTGTTTTATTTTGGAAATTACTCTTTTCTTGTTGGTGTTGATTGGAATCTTTGCTTTTTTGCCAGTTTAGTTAGTTAGATATGAGCTAGGTTCTAAACACTAAGTCATTATGAGCTGGATGGCTCAAGTTGGTGCCCGGCTAGAATTTTTTAGGGTTAGCTCTAGAGAGGTATTATTATTATCGAGATCCAAGTTTTGCCTTTTGGCGGTAGACATCGATGACTCTCTGCCTACACTAGCAGCTCATTTTTATTGAGGTGTTCGAATGTGGAGCTGGCTATCTGTGGCCCTTTCTGGGTATATCAGTATTTCCGCTAATGAAAGCAATCACATAAGACAAGCGGTGATGTTTAAAACAATGTCGCTACTGATGCTGCTCGTGATGCTCTGGAGCCAACAAGGGCTTGTAGGAGCGGCTGCTTGGTGGGTATCACTCGGTCTTATCATTTCTATGCTTGCCGATGGGCTTTACATCTATAAGAAACACCTCAAGCTTTGCTTTGCTGGCTTTATTGCTGCGCAGCTTTGCTATAGCGCATCGTTTTGGTTCAAGCTTTCTGGTGAGATAGTCTGGTGGTTGCCCGCGATGTTGCTTGGTATAGGCGTGGTGAGTTTTTTCTTGCTACTACCTAAAATAGATCGTTTGATTTTTCCGGTAGTAATGATGGGCATTGTTTTACTGCAATTGAACTGGGCTGCAGGGGAAGTATGGTTAATCAATGGTGGTCTCGCTAGCGCAGTTGGATTTATTGGTTCCATTACCTTAACGCTTTCAGCCGCTTTGTTAGCCATCCATGACTACAAACATTCAATTATGAAAGGCCGCTATCTGATCTCTGGTAGTTATCTACTCGCGCACTCTTTAATTACTGCGTCACTGATTATCTAAAATCAAAGAAACTTTCTTGATTGAAGGTATCCTCAAAGCAAATTCATTATTGAGGATGGCCAATGTCGACTGAAATTCATGCCCATAACGTTCTAAACTTGCTAAGAGAACGCCCAATGTCGAAGTCAGAGCTAGAGCTAGCAGTGAGTGAGGCATTTGGTGAGCAAGCTCGTTTTCGTACTTGTAAGTGCAATGGCTTCAATCTTGATACCTTACTCGAGTTCTTCATTGAGCGTGAAAAAGTGATCGTCGAGGATGGGATTTGGATGATTAATGCCGAGCGGGTATGTAGCCATTAGATTGTCTTGTAAATCGCTAAAGCCGATACTCATTTTATTGGCAAGATAAATTGCTTTAATGCCTCCAAATCCTTGAACGAGATTGCTATACTTCGCCGACTTTTTGTGCGCTTAGATTTATCCCGTTTTCTGGAGGCTTTTTATGGACATACTTTCCGCTGCGACCATGTTGTTCTTAATCATGGATCCGCTAGGCAATCTTCCTATTGTCCTATCTATCCTGAAACACTTAGATCCTAAACGTAGACGTAAAGTCCTGGTTCGTGAGTTATTCTTTGCGCTTGGTATTTTGCTGCTATTCCTATTTGCCGGTAAGAGCATTCTCAACTTCTTACATGTGCAGCCAGAAACGCTAAGCATCTCGGGTGGTATTATCCTGTTTATCATCGCAATTAAGATGATTTTCCCAAGCGGTGGCAGCATTACAGGTCTTGCAGCAGGTGAAGAGCCGTTTATTGTCCCTATGGCAATTCCAATGATTGCTGGTCCGTCTGTGATCGCTGCATTATTACTGCTTTCTAGCCAACACCCAGATAATCTAATTGAGTTATCAGCGGCGGTTTTACTGGCGTGGGGTGTAACCTTCTTTATCTTAATGTTCTATAACTTCTTCCACCGTATTTTGGGAGAGAGGGGCTTAAAAGCGGTAGAACGTTTGATGGGGTTGCTACTGATTATGATCTCCACGCAGATGTTCCTAGATGGCGTTAAAGGCTACCTAGGCTAGAATAGACAGAGAAAAAATGCCGCTTTAAACAGCGGCATTTTTTTGTGTTCTTAAGTCATGTACTTACGACGGATATCGAGTAAGGCAAAAATACCAAAGATCAGAATTGACCACTTTTCCCATCGAGTCATCTTAATCTTGTCGCCAAAGGCACCAATGAAAATCGCCATTTGTAGTCCGTGCATAATAAATAGGAATGCAGTCATGATGTAGAGTGCAATGGCTGCTTTACCTGGGAAAGGCATGAAAAAATTAAGAATAAGAATAAACCAAACGAACCCAATCGCGGCTTTAGCTAACATAATCAGTGCTTTCATTAATAAACGTTCCTTATTCGCTTTGTTGTCTTTCAAACAGTCTGAAACTGACCTGACCTGCGTTCTTTTCTCTGTGTAAATGCCAGTGGGAAGGGATTCCGTCAAGGCTCAGCTCTTTTTCTGTTTCAACATAGATCATCGCATCTTCGGCTAACCAGCCATTTTTCTCAAGTAGGGAAATTGTTTCGTTAAGTAACCCTTTACGAAAAGGGGGATCAATGAACACGACATGATGCGGGGTTCCAGATTGCTTCAGATAGCTTAGCGCATCAGTGTTGTGGACCTGAAGGTTGGTTGCTTTCAATGCCGCGATATTCTTCTTAATTTGATTGAATGCATTAGTATTGAGCTCGACCATAGTCACTATTTCAGCTTGGCGAGAGGCCGCTTCAAAGCCCAGCCCACCTGAACCGGCAAACAAATCTAGGCATTTTGCACGAGGAATGTCCTGTGCCAGCCAGTTAAATAGCGTCTCTTTTACGCGATCGGTTGTCGGTCTTAATCCTTCAGCATCATGCACAGGGAGTTTACGTCCCCTCCATAAACCGCTAATAATACGAACAAAGCCAGTTGAAGGCTTTTTTTGTGATGTGTTTTGCTGGCGACGTCTTACCATAGATTTTTTGACCGCTAATAAAGTGATACTATAGCCAGTCGCTCTGCTGTGAGCGCTAACATACAGCCCAAATTTGTTGATGACAAAGTGTATACCATCCCATAGGTAGTTAAAAACTTTTCACTGTGTTGTCATTTTTCTTTTCTGCGCGTGGATAATCCGTGCGGAAAAGAGTCTGAGTTAAAATAAGACGATCTAGGATAGCCCCAGATGACGGAAAAAAAGAAGCGCGGATTACTTTCTTGGCTTGGTTTCGGCGATGAAGAGCAAACCAAGCAACCCGCTGAAGAACAACAAAATACCATTGAAGATGCTGTCGAAGAGACAGTAGTTGTTGACGAGCAAGTTGAGCAACCTAAAACTGAACTAGCAGAAGCAGAAGCAGAAGCAGAAGCAGAAGCAGAAGCAGAAGCAGAAGCAGAAGCAGAAGCAGAAGCAGAAGCAGAAGCAGAAGCAGAAGCAGAAGCAGAAGCAGAAGCAGAAGC
>WJXF01000078.1_pt1 | contig 29359 bp, 27 predicted proteins | sample 9263211 | NCBI WGS metagenome assembly WJXF01 (sample SAMN12697362, study PRJNA563984) | aquatic metagenome | isolation source: water sample from a prawn hatchery tank treated with erythromycin, plated on... | place: Australia | collected 2018-10-17
TTTTTACTGATACTCAGTAGATAGATCGAGAAAGTTAGGGTTCGTTTCTCTTACCAAGGCTAACTTCCACTCACGCTTCCACTGCTTGAGCTGCTTTTCTCGGTTTATAGCATTAGCCATATCGTCGAATAACTCAAAGTAAACGAGCTTATGAACGTTGTATTTCTTAGTAAATCCTTCCACTACTCCATTTTTATGTTGCCATAATCTTTGGGGCAGCTGACTGGTAACACCTATGTAGAGAACAGCGTTGTTATTTGACGTTAGGATATAAACGCAAGGTGTCTTATCGATGATTCATTCTCCTTCATTATTCGCTGTTACTTTTCCATTGTAATTCGCAAGCTCAGTCAGTTTATTTCAAACTCGGAGCGCTCTGTGCGTAGATTCTGAATCACACTCGTTCTTCGCTGTTCAGAATGACGATGGCTTTCACAGTCTCCAAACCAAAAAGGATCGTCATTCTAGCGAGCCGCAGCGAAACTAAGAATCTGGTATCAGCAAGCTCCTATTCTTTCCCGCTCAGCTTAACCACTGCTCAACCGGATGATAGATTCTGAATCACACTCGTTCCTCGTTGTTCAGAATGACGGTGAGTTTAACAACCTCTAAACAAAAGGGGAGCGTCATTCTAGCGAGCCTTAGCGAGACTAAGAGTCTCATAACAGCAAACTCCTATTCTTTCCCGCTCAGCTTAACCACTACTCAACCGGATGATAGATTCTGAATCACCTCGTTCCTCGTTGTTCAGAATGACGATGACTTTAAGAGCCTCTAAATAAAAAGAGCTCGTCATTCTAGCGAGCCTTAGCGAGACTAAAAATCTCGTAACAGCAAGCTCCTATTCTTTCCCGTTCACCTAAACCACCGTACAATCGGATGATAGATTCTGAACCACACTCGCACCTCTCTGTTCAGAATAACGATGACTTTATCAGCCTCTAAACCAAAAAGGATCGTCATTCTAGCGAGCCTTAGCGAGACTAAGAATCTAGTAATATCAAGCTCCTATTCTTTCCCGCTCAGCTTAACCACTGCTCAAGCGGACGATAGATTCTGAATCACACTCATTCCTCGCTGTTCAGAATGACAGTGGCTTTAAGAGCCTCTAAATCAAAAGAGTCCGTCATTCTAGCGAGCCTCAGCGAGACTAAGAATCTAGTAACAGCAAGCTCCTATTCTTTCCCACTCAGCTTAAACACTGCTCAAGCGGACGATAGATTCTGAATCACACTCGTCCCTCGCTGTTCAGAATGATGATGACTTTAACAGCCTCCAAACCAAAAAGGATCGTCATTCTAGCGAGCCTTAGCGAGACTAAGAATCTACTTTCAGCACGCACGATACTTGAGGCAATTACTCCGGCTCAGGGCCATATTGGTTTGGTCCTGATGTCCCCTTTAAGAGACCACATTCAATTAGAATCCATAAACCACAAATCAGCGAAATGGAAGCGACGAACATCTGTGGGGTCGACGGCTCTTGCGCGGCTGGGCTGGTCATTGGCGTGGCAATTCGTCCGATAATCAACGGAATATTCAGTGCTAGCCAATAGATCGATTTGTTGCGGTCGTGCCAACGCTTGGTAGTTATCGCCAAGTCAGGGAGCAACAGAACCACCAAGAAAATAGGAAGAAGCACATAGGAGAGAGTAGGAAGCAGTTGGCTGATACCGGCACCAAAGCCTAGAATGGACACATAGTAAATGACGTTCCAAATCCAGTAGGTTTTACGGTTTATACGTCCTTGAAAAGAAAACAGTAACTCTTTAGTCGACATCAAATTTTACCCCAAAGTAGAAAGGTTATAGATTAGCCGAGTCGATATAGTTTGGAAAGGACACCGATAGCTTGGGTGCCCACAACGTCCATATAACAAGCAGAGCCAGGCTGAGAATTCGTAACAATAACCCCTCGCTATTCTCGGGCAATCCAGCACCACCTAGTTCACTACCTTTTGGAAGCTATCTATATCCATGTCTCGGATATTGACCGTTAAACTGTGCACGTGACTGGCTTGCTCTTGAAGTGTCGCCATCAAGGATCGTGACAGTTCTCGCTTTTGTTCTTGGGAGCGACCAGATAACAAATCAAAGTTGATATGGATAAAGTCGAGGCTATCACCCTCCTCTCCTATTAACCAATTGTGGCACCGGAGCGTTCTAGATTTCACCGACGCGAGTTCAAAAAGGCCACTTTCTAACGCCGTTTTATGTAAATCCTCCAGCAACCCCTGAACATTGACGCGTTCTTCCACCGAGTTTGAATACTCTAAAACGAGATTTGGCATTTTGATTCCTTTCTACAACAATTAATTCCAGCGCGTAGTAATACCAATCTCAGCAGCAATTTCCGAGGAATGAACTATCATTCTGTCTACGCGATCACCAATCGGTTGCTTTTAACAAAAATAACAGGATCGATGCTTGGTCGAATCAGTAAAGAAAGCCGGACAAGACATGACGCCAATCATGATCTGTTCACATTATTCTGTTATATTCCTACGTAGATTTTTTACATTAATTGACTATTTACATAAAAGATAAGGGAGATATTCCTATGCGTCGTCCTGTAGTGATGGGTAACTGGAAACTAAATGGCAGCAAAGCAATGGTAACTGAGCTGCTAACTGGTCTTAACGCAGAACTTGAAGGCGTTGAAGGTGTTGACGTAGCGGTCGCTCCACCAGCACTTTACATCGACCTAGCAGAGCGCGTAATCGCTGAAGGCGGTAACAAGATCATCCTAGGTGCTCAAAACACTGACCTAAACAACAGCGGTGCGTTCACTGGCGATATGTCTCCAGAAATGCTGAAAGATTTCGGTGCTACTCACATCATCATCGGTCACTCAGAGCGTCGTGAATACCACAACGAATCTGACGAGTTCATCGCCAAGAAATTCAACTTCCTAAAAGAAAACGGTCTAACACCTGTTTTCTGTATCGGTGAATCTGAAGCGCAAAACGAAGCTGGCGAAACTGAAGCTGTATGTGCACGTCAAATCAACGCAGTTATCGACACTTACGGTGTTGAAGCTCTAAACGGCGCAATCATCGCTTACGAACCAATCTGGGCTATCGGTACTGGTAAAGCAGCAACCGCTGAAGATGCACAACGCATCCACGCTTCTATCCGCGCACTAATCGCAGCGAAAGACGAAGCAGTTGCAGCACAAGTAATCATCCAATACGGTGGTTCTGTTAAGCCAGAAAACGCTGAAGCTTACTTCTCACAACCAGACATCGACGGTGCTCTAGTTGGCGGCGCTTCTCTAGACGCGAAAAGCTTCGCGGCAATCGCTAAAGCAGCGGCTAAAGCAAAAGCTTAATCTCGTTTTTACTGAGAGTAAAAATAACAAAGGGATGCATCATGCATCCCTTTTTGTTTGTGTTGTACCGTCGGAGTACCTAATAGGAAGTTCCGACTTACGCTGGCTCGGCAATTTTCACGGTTGGCTTTTTCGCTAGCTCCGCACTGGAATCTTTCTTATAAAGGTTCTCGTAGCAGTAATTTGTAGCTTCAATGTAGCCTTCTACACTACCGCAATCAAAGCGTTGACCTTTAAATTTGTATGCCAAAACACAACCAGATTGAGCTTGTTGCATCAACGCATCGGTGATTTGAATCTCACCACCTTTACCCGGCTCTGTATTTTCAATCAGTTCAAAGATATCAGGTGTCAGAATGTAGCGACCAATAATCGCTAGATTGCTAGGTGCAGTGCCTGATTCTGGCTTTTCTACCATGTTATCAATACGGAAGATATCATCTTTGATCATCTCGCCAGCAATCACACCGTATTTATGCGTTTCTGATTCCGGAACTTCTTGTACCGCAACGATTGAACAGCGGAACTGTTTGTACAGCTCAACCATTTGCGCTAACACGCCCTGCTCTTCATTCACACAAAGGTCATCTGCTAGTACAACAGCAAATGGCTCATCACCCACCAACTCACGACCAGTCAAGATAGCATGACCAAGACCTTTCATCTCACGTTGACGGATATATGTGTAACTCGCTGAATCAATCAAAGAACGGATATCGTCCAACAGTGCTTCTTTGCTTGTTCCTGAAATTTGATGTTCCAACTCATAGTTTTTATCGAAGTGGTCCATCAAAGAGTGTTTGCCACGACCTGTGACAATGCACATGCCATTCATGCCAGCTTCAATAGCTTCTTCAACACCATATTCAATCAATGGTTTGTTGACTACTGGCATCATTTCTTTCGGCATGGATTTTGTTGCAGGTAGAAAACGAGTACCGTAGCCTGCTGCAGGGAAAAGACATTTTTTAATCATTTTTAAATTCACCAACTGTAAAAAAGCCCTCATGCATGAGGGCCATATATTATCGTTATACTAAAAATTTAATCACTACCAAACAAGTCACGCGTGTAAACTTTATCCGCAACGTCAGCTAACTCTTCCACCATGCGGTTAGAAACAATCACATCCGCACTTTGTTTGAATTCGTTCAGATCTTTAATCACTCGAGAGTTAAAGAAATCTTCTTCTTTCAGTACTGGCTCATACACTACGACCTCAACGCCTTTCGCTTTGATGCGTTTCATGATGCCTTGGATAGAGGAAGCGCGGAAGTTATCAGAACCCGCTTTCATGATTAGACGGTAAATACCCACAACTTTTGGTTCACGCTTGAGGATTGACTCCGCCACAAAGTCTTTACGAGTACGGTTTGCATCCACAATCGCACCGATGATGTTGTTTGGCACTTCTTGGTAGTTAGCAAGCAGCTGCTTGGTGTCTTTTGGAAGGCAGTAACCACCGTAACCGAAGGATGGGTTGTTGTAGTGGTTGCCAATACGCGGGTCTAAACCTACGCCCTCAATGATCTGACGAGCATCTAAACCATGCGCCTCCGCATAAGAGTCTAGTTCATTGAAGTATGCGACACGCATAGCAAGGTAAGTGTTAGAAAACAGTTTAACCGCTTCCGCTTCAGTAGAGTCAGTAAAGAGAACTTGGATATCTTCTTTAACCGCACCTTCAACTAACAAACCTGCAAACATTTCTGCACGTTCGCTACGCTCACCGACAATGATACGAGATGGGTGAAGGTTGTCATAAAGCGCTTTGCCCTCTCGCAAAAACTCAGGTGAGAAGATGACATTTTTACACTCCAACTCTTCCTTAATGCGAGCAGTATAACCAACAGGAACAGTAGACTTAATCACCATTACTGCATCTGGATTGATAGACATAACATCTTTAATCACGGCTTCAACTGAAGATGTATTAAAGTAATTAGTTTGTGGGTCATAATCTGTAGGAGTTGCGATAACCACATACTCTGCATCACGATAAGCTAACGCTTTGTCTGTTGTTGCCACAAAGTTTAATGTTTTATTGGCAAGAAAGTACTCAATCTCTTCATCCACAATTGGCGATTGCTTGTTGTTCAGCAATTCGACTTTTTCTGGGATGATATCAACTGCGACCACTTCATGATTTTGGGCTAACAACATTGCGTTAGAAAGCCCCACATAGCCGGTCCCCGCAACTGCGATTTTCATGGGTTAATCCTTCATTTTATTTTTTGCTAAAGAATATCAGAATTTGTAGTAAAGATCCTAGGATCCTAGGATCCTAGGATCCTAGAAAGAGTTTGTTGGACATTTGGGTATTAATGAGTAGCTAACTCGACCCTAGATGTATTCGAACCTTGATGCCATTTCGCGAGCGCGGAAATAATTCAAAGGGATGATCTGGCTCTTCAAGGTCGGTCTTAGCTTTTCTTCGCTATATCAAGATGTAAATAACGTCTTTAACTTACTACTCGTAAGTTAGAGGTACTTGATACTCACCGCCATAATGAAGCAATGCCCAAGCCGTTCTTGTGGTCTTATTTGCTAAAGTAACCGTGGCTTTCATTAACCCTGCACACTGAATCAGTGACTTGAACCAAGTCTCTTTAACATTCCTTGGCTCTCGTTTATCTACAACCTTCGCAACAGCAAGCGCTCTCTGTATCAAGCTTGGACGTAACTTCTTCTGTCCAACTTTTTGCTGATCCCCAAAAGGGTAATTCTTCCTCCAGTACTATGCAGTTTTGGAGTAAGTCTAATACAAGCCTAAGCCTCTCGACCATTTTTGAAGTTACCGCCATTGGCTCCTAACGAAAGAGAAAGCCCTAAAGCATTGACTGGACCAACGCCCTCTAGAGCTTCAAGTTTTCTACATGCATCATGGTGCTTGAGATGTTGGGTTAAGCTCATTTCTAAATCTGCCCTCAAGGTCTCATGCAAATGAAATGCGTTTGCTACGTGCTCTCTTAAGATGTTAGGAAGTGAGCTCTGACCATCTTCCAGAATTTCAATAATGTACCTTTTAAAGGCGCTATATTCTTTGGGGATATTGAAACCAAACTCTGAAAGCAAGGAGCGAACCATGTTACTTGTCGCTGTCATCGAATCGGTTAAGTGCTGTCTTATCCTATCGGTCGATTGTAGTGTCTGTTCATCAATAGACTTTAAAGCGACAAAACGGGCGTTAGCTTGCTGAGATGCAACAGCAATCGCTGTTGCATCATTCTTATCTGTTTTTTATCCCGTTCGATATGCCTTGACATATTTTGGGACAATAAGGCGAACCGAATGCCCATGGTTGCAACAGAACCGTCCCCAATAATGGGCAGTAGAGCATTCCTCCATAACCACGGTCGTTGGAGGTTTTTGTATCTCCAACTCCGGAGGTAGTTTTCAGCAATTGTGCACTTTCGTTATTGCTTACAAAGGTTTGAAGCTTATTGTCTTGAGCTTTAACTCGTTCATTAAGGTATTTGTAGAGCTCATGCATGGACACTAACTCACCGAGTCAGCTTTCTGGCAATAACACGTTTTGCTTTGCGAGACATAGCGGCTGTTCTCTCCTTGAAATAACCATCTGTGACACGATGAATCGCTGCGATGATTTGGGCCTCTTCACTTTTTACCGCGACAAACCTCATTGTTGGTCGACCAGCGGCTTCTGCGATTGCTGATGCATCTATGAAATCACTTTTTGTTGCCTTTGACATAAGGCTTAACGTACTGGGGAGGAATGAGTCGAACTTGATGGCCATATACACTACACTTGCGAGCAAGCCAATACGCACCGCCACAAGGCTCGAAAGCAATGGTTGTTGGTTCGATTTTACAAAGGAAATGTTGGAGTTGGTTTCGACTAAACTTACGACGTAATACTTCTGCTCCTGAGCCGTTATGAACGATAACGTGGGAACAGTGCTTGCCTAGGTTGATATCTAAAATATGAATAGAAGACATATGGTTCACCTCATTCTGAGAGCCTACTCTAAGCTTAAGGGCTTGAGAGTGGGGCAAACCATATAATTAGGGCACCATATTTGGTGCCCATCGTTTACTCATTGGCTGCTTGATGAATATTTATTACATCTTCATCGATATGATTATGCTTCCAAACCAAATCACCAATGCCATCGGTTGGATTAAAACCAGTTGGTGCGCTTAGCAGCAATGAGCGAATTTTTTCATGGTCCATTCCGTGACAAGCTAAATCAAGTTCGTTGATAAGCGATTCGTAATCCGACAACGATAAGTGTACTTCATGCGCCGTCATAATGCGCTCATGAGCGGTTTGCTTAACGTTATCGCCAATCAGTAACTCTTCATACAGTTTTTCACCCGGTCGAAGCCCTGCAAATTGAATTTCAATGTCGCCATAAGGATTGGTCTCAGCTTTCACTTCTAAACCAGAAAGTTGGATCAGGTTACGTGCCAAATCAGTAATTTTTACGGATTCGCCCATATCCAAAACAAAGACATCCCCACCCTTACCCATCGCACCAGCTTGAATCACAAGTTGAGCTGCCTCTGGAATGGTCATAAAGTAACGCGTGATATCAGGATGCGTGACCGTTACGGGGCCGCCTGCGGCGATTTGCTTTTTAAATAATGGGATCACGGAACCGGAAGATCCAAGCACGTTACCAAAGCGCACCATACAAAAACGGGTACCATTCGCCTTTTCATTCTCTTGCTCAGCCAAAGCTTGTAAGCCAAGCTCCGCCATTCGCTTCGTAGTACCCATCACATTGGTTGGGCGCACTGCTTTATCGGTAGAAATTAAAACAAACGACTCAACACCAGCTTTAATGGCTGCTGTCGCTGTATAGTATGTGCCGTAGACATTGTTACGCACGCCTTCGATGACATTGTATTCTACCAATGGGACGTGCTTATAAGCGGCAGCATGATACACAGTTTGTACTTCAAACGATGCCATGATAGTTTCTAGACGGTGCTGCCTTTGTACCGAGCCTAACAGCGGAATGATATCGCAGCTCAAACCTTTTTGTTGCTTAAGCAGATTGAGCTCACGGTCAATTTGATACAAACCGAATTCCGATAATTCAAACAAAATGATCGATGTTGGGTTTTGTTCCACAATCTGACGACAAAGCTCGGAACCTATAGAACCGCCCGCACCTGTCACCATCACTACTTTATCTTTGATGTTTGCCTCAAGCAGCACTTGTTGCGGCGCAACAGGATCTCGCCCTAACAAATCTTCAATCGCGACATCTTTAAGCTCATCAATTTTCGCCTTACCAGATACAATATCCGTCATATCTGGCACGGTTAGAACCTCTACTGGCAATTTAGCCAGATCATCCAAAATCAATTTTCTTCGAGATCGCTTTGCGCTGGGTACTGCTAGTAATATCTGTGAGATGTCGTATTTATTGATAACAGGCATAACATCTTCTATTGCAAACACAGGCAAACCCAAAATCATGGTGTTGCACAGTGTCGGGTCACCATCAACGAAAGCACGAACGCGATATTCACCAGAGCTTCTTAGCGCCATCGCGAGCTGACGACCACCAGACCCAGCGCCGTAGATCAGCACCTCTTTGTTCTGGTTATTAGCATAACTTTGCGCAACAAGAGAACGCACGATGACGCGAGGGCCACCGCAGAACAGAGCTAAAAATGCGCCATAAATAATCGGTACCGTTCTTGGAAACGGGTCACTCATGTAAAAGCTCAATGCTGCTACAACAGTAGCAGAAACTAACGCACCAGCCGTGACAACAAACAGCGCTTGAAAGGTGAGATACCGCAGTACGGCACGATAGAGTCCTAATCGCGCAAATACTACGACGGTGATCAGCGTGACAACCACCTGAATTCCCCATACTTCGGGGTAGGTAAAATAGTTGGTTTCACCTGAACGAACCAAAATTGCAAGATGAAAGGCTAGAAAAATCAGCACCGTATCAACTAAGACACTGACTATTCGCTTATTTGTTCGAGAAAGCTGCCATAAAAATTGTAGACGTTGCATAGTATTATTAATTTGAGTAAATATCAGCGATAAGCCTAATAAGTTTAGCTCGACAATTCATATTGTTTTGAATTTAGAGCTTAGTCACTAGGAAAGTTTTCAGTGAAGCGTAATGCACGAGCACGCTAGATTGCAAATTGATGTCGTGAATTCTTAGCAAGATATAGAAAAAAGAGTGGCTGTGATACCACTCAATGTTGAATAACTTTAAAGGTTATTTTACCGCGTCCCCGGAACCACTTCCTGTTACCGTCATCATGATATATGTAAAGTAACCTTTGACTGTAAGCGTATCAATCATTTGTTTGTCTGTCTTTGCCAGCAACACTGGTGTCGACATATCAATATTTTGTACTTGCGCTAAGCCCGTAATGCCGGGTAACACATCGTAAACTCCCATCGCATCGCGTTCAGCGATGAGCTCTTCTTGATTGAATAAATTCGGACGCGGACCGACCAAACTCATTTCACCTTTTAACACATTGATCAATTGTGGGATCTCATCAATCTTGGTTTTACGCAGAAAGCCGCCAAGTTTGGTAATAGAAGCGTTGCTCGCTAAGTGGCTCGCAACTGATTTAGTTTCTACCGACATAGTGCGGAACTTGATCAGTTTAAACGGTTTTTTGTTACGACCAACACGCTCTTGAACAAAAATTGGGGAGCCCGTATCAAACAGGCCAATAATGGTGACGATGAGTAATACTGGCCATAAAAAAAGCAAACCGAAAAAGGCTGCTAGGAAGTCAATTAAGCGGATCATTACTTTTTTACTCCTGAATCACGCAAAGTCGCCATTGCTTGCTTCATTGTAAAAGGGGGAGTCCACCCCAACACCTCTTTGATGTTAGAAGAGTCAACTTCCAAGTTACCATAAAGTTGCTCAATCATGGCCGATTTACCGATAAGTTTACCAACTAAGCGCATTACACTCACTGGCACAGGAAGTTGAATCACTTTTTTTCCTAGCCCTTCTGCAATAGCATTAGTAAAGTCTTTAATAGAAACTGCTTGTTGATCAGATGCTAAAAAGATTTGACCTTTGGCGTTTGGATGAGTGCAACAAGCCCATATCAAATCGACAAGATTCAAAACTGATATGAAGTGGCGACGATTATTAGCAAGACCAAAAGGTAATATTGGACAACATTTGACCAACACTCTAAGAGATGAAAAATTACCAGGTGCTTCCAGACCATAGACTAATGTTGGTCGAATAACAACCAGTTCCATATTTAGAGATTTACAAACCAAATCAAGCTCCATTTCAGCTCTATGCTTTGATACTGAATAATCATTAACTGGATTGGGCAAAGATGTTGGTAAAAAGGGGTCATTTTGTGTACTTGCGCCATTGACTCCAATAGAGCTAATAAACACAAAGCGCTTAACTCCTGCTTCCCCTGCCTCTTTTGCTAACTTAACTGCGCCTTCAATATTAACACTATCATAGCTACTTTTATCGGCTCTAGGAAAATGAGCAATACCAGCTAGGTGAACAACAACCTCGACATTATCAAATGCGCCAGTCCAATTTGTTGTTGAATTAATGGACTCAACAACAAATTGACGAACAAACTCTGTTTTAGAAGAACCACGAACGACAGCAATGGAAGACGGAAAAACTTTCATAAAATGCTGGCCAATAAACCCAGTTGCACCTGTAACAAGAATATTCACATCAGACCCTCTTCGAAACAGCATTTAACATATAAGAGAAGTAGCAAGATAATCGTTGATATAAGCTCAGAGTGTTAACATCTAAATATACCCTAAACGTGACATAAAGCATTTTAAACTTATTACTACTTACACTACCTGGGCGAACGCGGTAGCTAACGAGAGGCTCCTTAACTCCGTTTGAAACATATCCCAAACCTAATAGATAGATCCATAACTTAAGGTCTTGCCTAGCTCTTAAGGTAGAAAAAACAATCGGCTCTTTGACGATATTTCTATCTATGATAGCGGTTGAGGTTCCAATTTCAGTAGTTCTGAGATGGTCTTGAAGTTCTATTGACTTGGATGCTATTACAGAGCCATTTCTTTTATCGCCATGTTCATCTATAAAGAGATATGACGTATGGCTTATAGCACTTTGATTGTCTGACATAAATTTAATTTGAACTTGAAGTTTGTCAGAATTCCATAGATCATCTGAGTCTAAAAAAGCCAAATATCTGCCCTTAGCCTTAGAGATACCTATATTACGTGAAACACCAGGCCCTTGATTAACCTTTGATTCGACGACCTTTATTCTACTATCAGAAAAGCGCCTCAATACCTCGACGGTATTGTCAGATGAAGAATCATCTACAATAATCAACTCCCAGTCAGGATATGTCTGCTCTATCACACTACTCACAGCAGAACAAATGAAGTCCTGTGCATTATAGGCAGGCATTACAATAGACACCAACCTATCAACATAAATATCGCTCATTATAAACTAAACCTTTCACTAAATCGAATCTTTGGAAAGTTACAAATTAGACAAAAAATACCAATTGGCAATAAAGACCGAATAAACACATCCTCAATGAAGCCCATACACATTAAAATGACACCATAAAAGATTAGAAACCTTACAATTTCAAAGTAAATCCCCTTTGTACTATTTAAAGCAAATTTGAAAAATGAAACAACAAGAAAGCTAACAATGCATGTGTAGATAAGCGAGAATGACAAATCATTAAATAGGTAAAAACCCTGCATATAAAGAGGTACTGGTGCTCCGCCCGGCAGGTACCCATAAATAGAATAGAAAACGAATTGTTTCAAGTGGCTAAACTCGCCTGGCAAGTGCCCACCTTCACCCACAAAATATTCGAAAACAAATGAAGCTATAGAGTAATTAATAACTGAAACTCGTCTAAAGAGACTATCAAAAACTAAAAATATCACTCTGTCATTTTCTAGAACATGAGGAACATATACTACTTTCATGAAAAAATAGAATGAAAACAAAAACAGTGCGGTAATAATTCCCCACTTAAATTTCTTTAATGGACTCGCTTTCCATGTCAAATAGAAATAAACAGCTATCATCATCAAAGAAGACTTACTACCAATGGCAAGACACAATAAAATAAGAGATACAAGAAAAATTAATTTTTTAACTCTACTTTTAGAAAACCTTAACAAGGCTACTAATATTGGTTGAGACAAGCTTGAAACCCATACAGTAAACGTATAATACATGGGTATATTGCCTACAACGTCTGGCCGATCTCTCTCTGAAAATTCAATACCAGTAAGTGCTTTATAAAAAATAAAGCCATCTCTGAATGTTAATATATACAGAAAAGGCATAAAACTAATAAACACAACTAATAAATGACGTATACGAGACTCATCAGAGTAATGCATAGGAAAAGAGACAACAGAAAACCTTGAGCTCAAGAATAATCCTAATGTGAATGCAAAAAAAGCAAACAACAAATAAATATAGGTACTGGTGTCTGGAACATAATATGCTGAGCCCCTAAACAAGTAGTAGAAAACACCAATAGAATTAAAAATGCACATAGAAAAAAATATGTACATTTCAATCCAACTACTAAACTTTCTTATCGAAAAAAAACAAACTAACCAAAAGAAAACCTGGCAGACAACATATAAGTAGATCATTATCTCAGTTTCTTTCTATCTGTGAAAAAAAATACCCCGCAGAACAAGTCGGCCTCTCCAAGTCTTGCAGAGTGCTTGAGTCTAACATACCATCGGTTACTTTTACATAAGGCTGGTCATATAAACATTCCATATAATATATACCAGGCGACTTGATCAAAACGGTTTTGCATTCATAAGATATACCTTGATAAATTCCTGTAGAGTAAGCACCGACCTGATACTCACAAAACTGCAACAACTCTTCCAATGTATATTCACAAGATACAACCTGAATATTGGGAAAACAATGATACATAGTATTATAAAAATCTTTACGATAAAACTCGCCAGGATGGAGCTTGACATACACAGTGAACTCTGAAAGATGAGGGGCACTATTAAGAATGAAGTTACTCAAGAGACTGCTGATTGAGGTTTGCGATATAAAAACGATTGTATTTTTCTTTTTTTCAAACTTTACACTGACTGAGTCGAAAATCCCAGTACCATAAATCTTTTTGTTAACTTTCTCCGGCAAATTACAGTTTTCAATCCAAAACTCTCCCCAAAAATAAACCGAATCAGGGAAGAAAATACTACAATTATCAATAAAACAGTTATATCCGACATGGTACTTGCTAATTACCCCATGTTGAATTTCAACTGTATCAATACCTAATTTTTTAGCGGCTAAAACCAGCGGAACGTTATAATAAGATGTAACGACATATATTCTTTTAAATTTTGATGTGGAAAACCATAACCGATAAAACCGATAAAGAATATCAAACTCAATTGTGTTGATAACATATAGTTTGGACATTTTATTTTTCTCAGAATCGGATAACTCAAGCAAGTCAAAAACTTTAGTTACTCCCTTTGCTCTATAAAAGAAAAATGGACGTAGCACATAAGCTGAAAGCTTTGCCACAAACCTAACTACGTCAGTATAGCTATCTACAGTATTACCTTGGAACGAAAATTTTTCTGAGTGACTTGCTACATAGGCCGTGCCTTTGAGTTTTTCTTGTAACTCTTTTGTATTTAAATCACACCCCTTAGGCGCTCGAGGGTGCGAAAAGATAAGATTATCTTTCCGACAAGAAAATAATGAAATTAAATTCAACTTCAGTAAACTATTACACAAATAGCTTATTTTACACTTTAGCGTCAGCTTGGAAGTACTAAAACTGGTCTCTTCTAGTAATCCCAAATACTTCAAATAAGAATAATGGAACTTAATTCTGAAGTGCCCCCAATAAGCAAGACTTTTAGAATTTACAGCCTTTTCACTTTTCAGAAAATCATGAATTGCATTTTTCATGTTTAACCTTTAAAGAAACAAGAGTAGATAACATAATATAACTAATAAATGTGGAAATAATAGCCACCCAAATACCAAATTCTTTTAGTAAAAGTAAATTGATTATTAAATTAGTTAATGCACAAAGTGGAGTTATTTTTGACAAAACATTCGTTAACGAGCGGTCAATAAGAACAGGAACAAGAACTTGATAGTGTGATGCTATAAAATATGCGAGAGATAAAGGAAATATTAAATTCTTTGCTTGAGCATATTCTTCTGAAAAAATAAAATCGAAAGAAAACCACACAATGACATTATAAAAAAACACAAAAAACAACAATGTTAAGAAAAATTGTGACTTTGCTTTAGAAATTACATTATCGTCCATTTTATTTTTAAAATAAAATGGACTCCAAGCTTTCATAAATGCGTCGCTAACAATTTTAGTAATCATTGCAAAGTTATTTGCAATTATGTAATATGCTAGTACCTCTGCGCCTAAAATTCCTTTAACAATAAACCTATCTGATGAAGATATTATAACTAATGATAACGAGTGAGGAATCAAAGGAGCACAAAGCTTAAATATTTTTTGATATGTAGTTCGTTTAATTGTAAAAGCGGGCCTAACCTCATTAAAAATTAATACCAGACTAAAAACAGCAACCACAACATATGATAAATAGGATGAAAACAACCAGTATTCAACTCTCCCCTCAAAATTAAGCATCAAAATTAGAGGCACAAAAAATAGAAAAGACGACAGCGAAAGTTCAATTATCGCATACTTTCTTATATTTTCTACTGTTCTATAATAGGATAAACATACATTAATTAATGCCAAACAAAATGATGATGTTAGAACAAGGAGCGGATTAATCAATTCTTCCAACCAGAATGTAACTACTAGTAACACTAATACAACACCGGAAAAATAAACCAAGAATATAATGCTAAATATTGCACCTAATGATTGCCGGAAACTTTCAATATTTTCTTGATGATAATATTTTGGGACTACGGACTGCGTTCCAAAAGAAAGAAAGATTGATATGAATGATATGGAGGTTATGTAAATAGCTGCATTACCGAACTGCTCTGCACTTAGAAACTTAGGCATGAAAAGCACAACACCAAAAGCAAAGCCTTTCGCAATAACGCTAATTATTAAGTAACTCAATGACTTTCTTAATATCATTATCTACTCTGAACAGGTCAATATTATTTACAATTTTTTTATTATCAAAATTCCACCAAGACAATTCCAAGAGTTTATGTATATCTTCGTCTGAAAACCTTTTCCTTAATTGTTTTGCTGGATTTCCAGCAACAATAGAATAAGGCTTAACATTTTTAGTCACGACGGCCCCAGCTCCAATTACAGCTCCATCCCCAACTTCTATACCAGGAAGAATAATAGCACCAGCACCAACCCAAACGTCATTACCTATCTTTACTGTTTCGAAATCTAGGTCATCTTTTTCGCAATATCCTATTCTAGATGCAAATGGAAAAGCGTGAGTAGAAATAGTACTTAGTTTATGATTACGTGCATTGATAGTAACATTCCATGAAATAGAACTAAACTTACCGATTATCGCACTTGAGATTTTGGAGTCACGACCTATACTTGAGTAGTCATTAATTATTGAGTTTCTAACTTCAGCGCCTTTCGCTACCCTAGCATTTGGATATAATTTGGAACCCGATATTTTTGCGGTTAATGCAATGTTACCTGGGCTAGAAATAGAACTAGTTCTATTTCTAGCTTTGATCAATAGCTTCTTAATGAAAAGCTTCGTAAATCTTAGCACGCTCACGGCAACTCCTTTAGAAAAGACTTCATAACTTCATAATTGTCATTAATGTTACTCCTTACCTTTCGTACTCTTGGCCAATTGTTCTCTATTTCGTAATGAACAGAGGTTATTAAATCGTTTGATTCCAAGCCAGTAACCTTAAAACCCGAAGATAACTTTAATCTTCGTATTACCTTATGTAGCGTACTATTATTGACTTTCGTAAACGCGTCCAAAACTAACCCACCAAAAACAGCTGGTAGTGCTTTACCACGACCATCTTCCGCAATAAGAATACTGGGTTTGTTAATGCTCGACATAAATATGTGTGCGTGAACTCGATAACCTACATGAAAGTCACATTCTGAATAGAAATCGATCAAATTCTCTGCACTTCCAGATATATCTTTCCAGCTGATATTATTTTCTTCTAACCATGATATAAATTGAAGATGACCATTCAGATGGCTTTTAGTTGAATTATGGGTATCGAGAAATTTTTTCTCTGTTGAATGGTGAAATGCAACAATAAATTGACTGTTAGGATTACTCTTGCAAAAATAATCTCGCAGTGAAATTATTGATTTTTGCATTTGGACTTTCATCTCTTTTGACTCTAAAAATGACACCCCTAATGAAAAGCCTACTTTAGAGAGTTCCAATTCTCTTATGAGATTATTGCTCATTTCTGCTTCTACATAAGTTGCGGGACAACCGGTCATAAGAACATTGTAAAATCCATTGGAATGCAATGCATTAAGGCTATGATAGTCTCTTACACTACTCAGGCAATCATCATTTATTCTTTCCAATAAACTTCTAGTACTATCTGAAAAAGAATAATTTACGGTATCTTCCCAACTTCCGTTTAAGGATTTCCAGCCAACTCCCATTAGAACAATTTTGGTTTTTATCATTGATAAGTCATCAACAAGCGGATAGATTCCAGGGTACATATTTTTCTGAAGAGCAGGCCCCCCCATTAAAATCAGAGCTTCTGATTTATTCACCAAATCCAATGTTTCATTATCAAACTTTTCCCAACCATTAATGTCTATAATATCCCTGTCTGGGCGGTTCGATTTCAAAATTTCTTTTGCACGATACTTAATAAGATAATCACCGGCATTATTTTTAGACCCAGTTAAAATAACGTAGTACTTTTTCATTATTCTCATTCTAAACTTTATAAAAGGTTAACTTATATAGTTAAGTTAACCTTATTAATTTACCTAAACCATATCCCAAGTAAGCACTGTATCTTCATCAAGATTTTGCTTAGCCACTCTTCCAACTACAATGTCGAAGAAATCAGGGCTAATTCCAGTCCCAGGGCGTTTGGTCATAATATCCTCTTTGTTTATAACCTGCCCTTCTTTTACATCCCTTGTTAAAACCAAAGAACGTCGAGCTTCTCTACGAGGTACTTCTTCGCAAGAAAGTACTGTTTTGCAATCCGTTCCCTTGATAACTTCTAGCAGTGAAAAATTGTCTCGCGATATTTTCAGATCATCACAATCCATTGCATGATAGTGATCATTTCCAGGCAATCTTTTATCCAACGTAAAATGTTTCTCAATAATAGTTGCACCGAACAAATACGCTGTCGTCAAAATAGTCATTGATGGGTCAGGTAATGTATGATCACTGTAACCAATCTTTACGTCAGGAAAAATTCTTTTAAGGTGCTTAATCATCCCTAAATTAGCATCTTCGTTTTTTGTAGGATAAGATAATACACAGTGCATTACACATAAATCTTTACATCCGGCATCCAAAATTACGCGCACGGCTTTTTCTATTTCTGATATATATGCAGCACCTGTTGAAAGGTAAACTGGCTTACCTTTTTTCGCAACATATTCAATAAATGGTGTATTAGAAAGATCGGAAGATGATATTTTATAAATATCAATCATATCGTACAGATAGTCAGCAGAATTATAATCAAACGGGGTAGACATGAAATCAATACCAACTTCACGACTATAATCGCATAATTCTTGATAATCTTCTTTATTGAAACTATCGTGTTTTTGAAACAAACCATGCTGTGTCGGTGTCGACTCTTTTGACAAGTCCCAATATGCTGGAGAATTCTTTGATACAATTGTATCCGCTTTGTAAGACTGAAACTTTACTGCATCTGCACCATTTTCTTTTGCTTTCTTGACATATAGTTTTGCGGCTTCCATCGGGCTGATGTTTAGCGCCTTTGCTGTGTCAAAAAAATTAACTCCAACTTCAGCAATAAGATAAGGTTTATCCATGATGTCCTCTATAGGCTGTTGATTAATCCAAGAACACGCTTTCTACCATTTCTCAGGTCGTGCTCTAATAGTTTTTCTTGAATTTTCGCTCTGTCACTGTAGTCAAGTGACAAGTATAAATCTAGATTGGCTTTAATAATGCTATCAGTTGGATTCAAGCCTAAATAGTTAAATCCATTCTCTTGACTTACAAAGCCATGCTTTTCCTCTCTAGCGTTTTGAGCCATAGCCATAGTTGGTAAACCTAGAAGTGCTAACTCATATCCTGTCCTACCCCGCGATGTTATAGCGATATCACATGAAGACATTAATTGAGGCATATTTCTTACATCATATAGCACTTCTATGTTTTTGTACTTATTGAACTCTAATAAGGTATCAACATTCTGCTTTGCCCTGCCGATTACAACCGTGAAGTTATAGGCTTCATACTCTGGTTTTGATATTAAATTAAGTAGCCTATCTGTGTAGTTCTGAGGATCAGCCCCACCAAAAGAAATGAATACATTTTTTACTTTTTCATTTACTTTTACTGGTTCATAAAATAAGAAAGTTTTTCCACAAATATAAAAGTCTTCTCCAGCTTTCATTTGGGGAATAGTAGGATTTTGATAAAGTGCATTGATAACTAAATCCGCTTTCAGTGTCCCTTCCCCATCATCTTCAAAGTTAATAACTTTCTTCGCTGGGTTACAGGCTTTCAGAGCAATCATGTAGTCAATAGTCGTGTTCAATATATCATTCACAAATAAATCATACTTATTTTTAGTAAGAGCTTCAAACAACTCTCCTATTCCATTAACTCCTATGAAGTTGTGATTGCTATCACCAAATATTTCTCGAGTTGTTTGGTTAATATCATAGTATATATCTGGACTCGTTGAAAATTCATCAGCTAACTCAAGGCATCTATAAACATGCCCTAGTCCTCGTTTTGTATTCCCATTGACATAAAAAGCAACTCTATTATTAGAAAGTACATGCTCTGCTGACTTTAAGTCTGAATAGCTATCAATATCAATTGCTTCATCTTCGCTAACTTCGAATACTTCGATGTTTTCTCCTAACCTAGTTTTTGGAGTCATTATATTTTTTCTAGCAATTAGAAATGCACCAGTTTCCAAATAGAAAGGAGGGAGGTATTGCCTGTTAAGGCGTTCTTCATAATCAGGATACTTTTTCCCTAACTTATCTTCGCGCCATGCTAGATGTGGTCTATTTACACATGATATCAACGTATCAAAATCATTCTCTTGATAGTATCTAACCGCTTTTTTCAATGTCTCCATCTTCAAAGTCGGTGAAGTAGGCTGCATAGTCACGATTATATCGTTAGGAGATTCAGAGTACCTTTTCGCTACATCATAAATCACCCCATCAAGAGTTACTTCATCTCCACAAAGACTTTCATCACGCCAATGAGTTTTTGCTCCCATTTGCTCTGCGATAATCTGTACTTCTTTAGAGTCTGTTGATACAACGACTTCATCAATTTCATCACACTTGAGGGCATTATTTATTGAGTAATAAACAAGGGGTTTCTCATTTACAAGTCGAATATTTTTATTTGGTATTCCTTTTGAACCAGCCCTCGCTGGTATAACTGCTATCACTTTCATATCGTTTTCTTATTGCTCAAGAAAGCATCTCTGTTTTTCGAACTTATAGAGAGACACTTTTCATCATTTTGAGACAGCGCATTTCGCGACATCCCTTGTTAACTTTCTGTCTTGGGGAAAATTGACCAACCTTCCCCAATAGGTCCATGCAAACCCTAGCTCCTCTGTATCCTATTTTCGAAACACAAAGCCTATTAGCACAATCGCCACACCCAACATACCACCAAGCAATGTGCCTAACACACAAATCAGAGCTCGTTTGGGCCCATCTTTCAGCTCAGGAACAACTGCAGGGTCAACGACTTTGAAGATAAACTCTTCTTGAACCTCTGCTAGCATCAAGCTTTTGGTTTGCTCTTCAATGAGCTTATAGAACGTACTTTGCATGTCGGCTACAGCTGTTTTTTGCAGCTGAGTATTCAGATAAGCGAGGTTTTGTGAAGTTTCCGCTATTGTGCGTTCACGCATAACTTTGTTGATGTCTTCAATCAACCAGTTCACCCATTGCTGAGCAACATAAGGCGAATAGCTTTTGACTGATATCGTATATAAGCCGCTTTCTTTATCCTGACTAACGCTCAAGACATCTTTGTTGAAGACTTCAAAGGCTTCTTGCGCTGTTGGTGTGGCACCGCGTAGGCCTTTTGCGTCACGCAACCACTCTCCTGTGTCCGGGTTATAAAGCTCTTCATCTAAAATGAGCTTATTATTCTCTAAATCCCAATCTTTTGTCGCCATCAAGGGCACTAACAAATCGTGCTTGTTAATAAACGCTTCGACAAACTGACGAGACTTCATTACTTGTACAGCAAGATCCGTTTGAGAAGACTCTCCCGCGCCTAAGTTCACACCCGCTAGTGCCGCTAGTCCACCAAGTTGACCAGCCATTTTTGACAAGCCTCCACCATTCGAACTTTCAGCTGGTGCTAATAGAGCATCGGCTTTGTAGATGTTTGGTAGGCTTAGGGCGTAAAGTACTGCACCCACTGCAAAGACAAATGTTGTCGCAATGATGATCCACTTTCCTTTCCACAGAGCTTTGAATAGTTCACGCAAGTCGATTTCATCGTCACCATGGTGTGGGTTGGGCGGATATGGTAGGTAATTGGGGTTGGATTCTTTTTGTGGTTCCATTGGTCTTTAATCCTAAGCTCTGAGGTTCGTTATATTGAACTCAGAGATTGGTGAAATTTGATAGATTAATTTCACTTTCAACATTCAGCCATGCAGCAACTAGATTCCTAGTCTCGCTTCGGCTCGCTGGAATGACAGGTTATTAAGGTGACTAATACCGTTAAGGTACTTTCAGCAATATTTATTGCATTAGATTAGTCGTACTAACTAGCGGAGCTTATGTGACTTAAACATTCACATAAGCTCTCACTATTAATGAGTTTAAACCTTGGTCAACGGCTGAAAGTTACTTATTAATACCTTACTTCAGCGCGTTGATCGCTACACCTGTTTGGTAAAGGATCTGCGTGGCAGCAGTCCAAGTACTTAATGCATCGCGGTAGTCGGTATCAATTGGTACAACAATAGTATCGCCAGCTTTTAGCTCTTCATGATTGTTACCGAACCAGTAGCCTGATGTTGGTTTGTAAACCGACCCGTCTGCGCGTACAACGAAGATACGGTCTTCGTCTGCTTGTTTTTTAGCGCCGCCGGCTTTGTTTAGGTAATCATCTACGTCTAGCTTATTATCCAACAAGTACGTAATTGGAACTTGAACTTCGCCCATGATCGAAACCGTATTGCGGAAGGTTGGCACAAATAGGAAGTCACCATCTTCTAACATAAAGTCCGCAGAACGCTCCTCTTTTAGGATGCGATTAAGCTGTACGACCATACGTCCCAGAGCTTTGCTGCGACTTGCTTCTTCAACGAATTTCAATGTTTTATCTGGGTCAGAGATCACTGAGCCCATGTTACTATCAGCACGGAAGGTTTTCTTCGCGGTTTCTGCTCGCATATCTGCGGCATATTGGTTTAATAGCTTTTGCTCTTTAAGGCGTAAAGCCTCACGAGTAAAGATAGCCCCTTGCGGATGTGCAAATTCGGTTAGACCACCAGCACGTTCAAGTAACTCGCCTAAGGTCTCTCCTTGACGGACTGTATAAGTACCAGGGAAACGAACTTCGCCTTGCAACGTTACTGTGCTTTGCAGTTTGACATTTGGCTTCTCAAGAATGTTTAGGCGATCACGACCAGCAATAACGACATCGTCAGCGGAACTACCCTTGATAGCTTGGCGTAAATCAATACGCTCAACATCAATAGAAGCACGCTCATCTCTAGTATTTATTACTGTACGAGCTAACTCGGCGTTAATAGTGAATGCGTTATAAGTTAGACCACCAGCAGCTTCAATTAAGGTAGAGATCGTCATACGTGGGGTAATTGGGTAACGCCCTGGGTGCTTTACCTCACCGAAGACTTCTGCAATCTGCGGAGCCAAACCCAAACGCGATTGCTGTTGAAGCTGTAGCAAAACAGGAGCAAGTAACGTGCGGCGCGTATTTTGTTTTAATGCTTCAAAATCTTCTTTGGCAATTTCTTTACCACGGAATATGATTTTCGGCTGTTCTGATTCTTCAGTTGAAGATTGCCCCTTCGACATATTGTCTGTCGCTGAAGATATTGCAACAGAAGAGCTCATAACTTCTTGCTCTTTTTGTTGATCCAGCTCGGCTTTAAATTGTGCTTGCTCAAGCGTTTTCGCTTTCGTAACCGTATCTTGATTTGCAAGGGTATCTAAATCTTCATTATTGAAACGGTTAAATACCAGCACTCGGTCACGTGAGTTTAACTTTAGGTTGTCTTTGCTGCTCGGCGAAAAAATCGCGTTAGCAAGGTTAATTTGATAAACCTCGATGTCACGTTGTGGGTTAATCTCACGAACAACGACAGCATAGTTTACATCTGCAGTAGAATTGAATGAGGTATCAACAGATTGGAATAAATCTGCAATTCGCAGACCGTTCTTCCACTCAATAAAGCCCGGATGACGAACATCACCTTCAATCTGTACGTAACGGGTCAGTTCTTCATTTTTCTTAAGCACATTAACCGCATCGCCATCTTTAACCTTGGTTTGTTGGGCATGTGACTGGCTAAAGTTCAGTGTTAATGCATCGCGAGCACCTTTAGCGGCGTAACGTTTCACTTCGATTTGATCGCTATAAGCGTTAGCCGTAAAACCACCAGCCATTTGAATCGCTTGCTTATAGGTTTCACCTGGTTTGATTTCATAGATTGCCGGACGGTTTACTTCGCCATCAATCGAAATCGTGTTACCCAGTGCACCGATGAAGACCACGTCTCCTGGTAGCAAGCGGATATCGTTACGCGCATCACCTTTAAGTAACAGGTCGTACATATCCAGTTTACGAATTACCTGACCATTACGCTTAAGTTGCACGTCACGCAGGGCACCACTCTCACTAAAGCCACCACTGTAGTAAATCGCTTGAGAGATTGTGGTTAGTGCACTAACCGTGTAAGCACCTGGCTTGAAGGCATCACCCATAACAAAAACTTGCATGGTACGCATTTCACCTAACGAAATATCACTGCGAACCCCGATCATTTGCTCTTTTACACGCTGATTTAGAGAATCGCGCACGTCAGGGAATGTCATACCGGCTACTTGAACAGGACCAAGAGAAGGAAAATTAATGATACCAGCGCGATTAACGCGAAGGCGATGCGTCGTGTTCTCTTTACCAAACAGTTGGATAACGATTTCATCACCAGCTCCTACCGTGTAGTCAGCCGGAACAGGCACGTCACTAATTGGTGCAAATGTCGTCGGTGAACCCGCAAATAAATCTAAACCAAAACGCTTTAGACCTTGTTCGTCTTTTTCTGAATCGTTTACTTTTGCTTCAGTCGCGCTGCTAACAGGCGGACGTTGCTCAATCACTTGAGGGTTTTGGTAATTACTTGGCTGAGAAGATGCGCCGGATGGAATAGAGATGCCATACTTACTCGCCAGTGCTTGTTGCTGATCAGCGGGTAAGTTCTGAAACATCTGAATTTGTTCTGGGGTTGGAGTCTGCGCAATAGTAAGCGGCGCAAATAGGCTTGCCAGAATGCAAGCACCTATCGAGAAATATCCTTTGAGCATGATAATTCGCTATTTAAAGTCAGGAGTTAAAAATCCTAGCCACAAAACTAGGCACTAGGTCTTTAATTAAAATCGGTGTTGAAAGCCAAGAGTAATTGCGTTCAAGCGAACCTGATCTTCAGATGTGCTATCTACGAACTCAAAGACAACCGCATTCTGCTTGTCCAAAGCATAATGCATACCCAAGCCAAAGCTAAAACCTTGATCTTTATTAGAGCCTACATTTTGTTGGTCGATCTGGACACTAGAATAACCGGCAAGTCCGTAAAGTGCTACACGCTCGGAGACAGGCATATTCAGCTTAATAAAACCACTCGCAAGACTATCTAGTGCAAGTCCGCTATCTCGTTGTACAGAAGTTCCGTAACGTGCTTCAAAAGCGAGGTAATCATTGAAGAAGTAACCAGCTTGCGCTTGAAGAAGGAAAGGGTTTCCCTCGGTTACTGGAGAAGAGGAATGATGAAATTCAGCGTTAGAGTAACTTACTAACGCACCAGCATAAAAATCTGCTGAGGCAGAAAATGAGCACAAGCCTAAGCTGATTGCACTCAACGCCCCTAGCCATGGTCGTTTCTTAATCACGTAAGTGTTCCTTGGGTGTCGACTGACCGCTGCACATTATGAACGACGCGCGCAGTGAATGTCTGTTAACTTTTGTCAATTTCGCTTGTGCGTTTACACGCTACCGCCCGGCGGCATTACGCGTTAGCCACTGTTCGCTGATTCCCGATTCATTCGGTTTATTGATATAAATATTCTTTTTAAGCCTCACTTTTGCGACTAACCGTTCAAAAAAACAATCTTTTATAAACGCAACACAAAAGCTGGCAAATTATGCATGTATTAGCGCAAAACGGCAAGGGGGCAAAAACGTCTCAGATTTCCGTTTATGGTTCGTAAATTCTCACGAATGAGAAAAACACTGGCTGTCAGCCGCTTAAAACAGAACACCGTTACGGATGCATTGAACAAAAATGTGAACGTTTGCGTAAACTCAGAGGTGGCTTGAAGTAACGCAGTAAAAATAAGCATTTTGATTAAATACAACTATCAAACCTAAGCAATTCTCTATTCTCTATTCTCTATTCTCAGTTCTCAGTTCTCAGTTCTCAGTTCTCAGTTCTCAGTCTTGCAACAATTTTTCTTTAACGTTAGGCAAATTCACATAGGAAACTGTTTACATGCTGATTGTTTTTTAACTAAAATGAACGATGGTATGTTCTAAACAGACCAAACATCGATGTTTTAAAATCTGAAATACAAGGATTAATAATGAAGAACACAGCTCTAGCTATTCTTATGGCTCTAAGCGCATCAACTGCATTTGCAGCTGAAGAAGCAGGTTCTGCTGGTGCAGCATCTGCGTCTGCAACTGGTACAACTGCAGTAGCGGTAGGTGCAGCAGCAGCAGTAACTGTAGTAGCGGTTGCAGCGTCAGACAGCGATTCTACTTCTACTTCTACTTCTACTTCTACTTCTACTTCAGTAACTAAATAATTTTTTAGTTTTGTAGATATTGAAACAATCGCCCTGATCTATTCAGGGCGATTTCATTTGTAATGAGGGAATGATGAACACTCTTCTATCGCAAAAATGGATGCGCTTACTTATTGCCCTACCATTACTGAGCTCAATCTTTGGCTGTACACAAAAATTCAATGACGTATCCGCTACCGTCCAAGAAGCCTATGGTAACTACATCGATGTTGAACTAACACCAGAAGAAATTGAAGCAGTTCCTTATGCCAGTGCTTACCTGAAAATAGGCAACCAAAAACAGGTTTTTGTAGTGTTAGCCTTCGCCGAGCCAAATCCATTAACCGGTAATACCCAACTAAAGTGGGTCAGTGCAGACAAAGCAATGGTAGTAACAGAGAACGGACATATTGTTAAAACCATTGGTTTACAAACAACCAATCTAGCGGGTATTTATGGCAACGTTCCTGCCTACTCAGCGCCCTCTATGCAATATTTTCTTTCTTACGATTGGGCTGACAAATACCGTTATGGGTTCCCGGCTAAAGTCCAACGTTCTCGTCAAGGTAAAGAAACCGTCATAACCCCTATTTCATCTACCTCTACTGATGTTTATACCGAGGTTGTAACGTTTACCAGCTTAGAAAAAAGTGTAGAGAACCAATACTGGGTAAACGGTAAAGGTGAAGTAGTGAAAACACGTCAACACTTAGGTCCAAACATGGTGCCTGTTGAATTGACGATTCTGAAAGGGTACAGAAAATCATGAATAAGCGACTGCTATCTTTATTAAGCCTAAGTTTAACGGCAACGATTCTGGCGACACCGACTACCGTTCAAGCTCAAAATCACACCTTACCACCGCTCAATATAGAACTTGTCGGAACGGACAAAACATTGCAGTTCCAACACGCGGCACGTTTAGAGAGCGTACTTAAGCATGCGCAAAAACAACAAGTCGCCCTGCAATACCCTTTAGCTGTGACTCTATTTGATAACACCGAAACCACAGTGCAAGAAAGTACTGCCTTAAAGAATTCGGTGTTAAACCAAATGATTCAACATAATTTAGTTGCGCACCCATTTTATAAGTTTATCCAGCATAGCCAGTTTGCACCTCGCGTGCTGTCGGCCATCGATGTTGATCACATCCGTCTGGATAAATTTGATAACCCTCTTTTACAAGGTCAACTTGCGTTAAGTGCACCAAAACGTGAAGAAAAAGTGTTGTATGTGGGTAACTTGGAAAAAGTCTACGCGGTAGAAAACCAAGCGGGTGTCGCTCTGCATGAACAGATCGATAATCTACGTTCAAGTGATATTGATGAGCTTGCCTATCCGCCAATCCTAATTTATCCGGATGGCAAAATCGTTCATCCTCACCATGGCAGTTGGTTAACCACTCAATATTACTTGCCACCACTTACCGTGGTGTACATCCCATTTGATGAGTTCGAAACATCACAAATGGATAAAGACATTGTCGCTCTGCTTGCACAACGTAAACCAACCTCATCGAAGAACTAAACATGAACCTGATCAGAACCAGTTTATCCCTTTCTTTAATGGGTCCAGCGTTGGTGTGGGCTCAAGACATGCCTTTCGAAGCACCGCCATTGCAACCATCACAAATGGACTTTGGTGGTGTCGGCTTAATGCAGATGCCTACAGGTCGTATGGCACCTGAAGGCGAGTTTAACTTTGCTGTTACCGGTAGCGACGAGTACCTATTTTACAATGTGACTTTGCAAGTGATGCCATGGCTAGAAACGACCATTCGTTACACCATGGTGAACGATCTTTTCTACAGTAACGATCCGAGCTTTTCGGGTGATACCAAGTACACCGACAAGGGAATCGACTTTAAAGTTCGACTTTTGCAAGAGTCAGAGTACTTGCCAGAGCTTTCTGTGGGTGTGCGTGACTTTGCAGGTACCGGTCTTTTTGATGGTGAGTTTGTTGCTGCGACAAAGCGTTACTCTAACCTAAACCTTGGTACCTTTGATTTCACTTTAGGCATGGGCTGGGGCTACTTAGGTACGCGCGACAACATCAGCAACCCAGCTTGTAAGCTATCCGATAGTTTTTGCCAAAGACCAAGCGATAGCGTTTCCACTGGTGGGACAACAAATGCAGACCGTTTCTTCAAAGGTCCTGTTGCACTCTTTGGTGGTGTCGAGTATCAAACTTTGCACGCGCCACTGCGATTTAAGCTTGAATACGACAGCAACGATTACAGCGAAGATTTCCCTGTAGTACGTGGTGGTGTAAACATGACACCTCATACGCCTTGGAACTTTGGTGTTTTATATCGTTTAGGACATATGGCAGATTTGCGCTTGAGCTACGAGCGCGGAGATACGTTAGTTGCTGGCGTGAGTCTTTACACTAACTTCAATGATATGCCGTCTTTCTGGCGTGATACACCAACACCAGAAGTTGAAGGCAAGCAACCAGAACAACTGTCTGATGTAGATTGGGAACGTGTTACCGAGGAGCTGGATAAGATTGCTGGCTACCAAAATACCCAACTCTATGTTGAAGATAATACCGTTTCGGTTGTTGGCGAGCAGAAAAAGTATCGTGATCGCAATGAAGCTCATGAAAAAGCGGCGGCAGTCCTTTATAACGAAATGCCAGACAACATTGATACCTTTACTATCAATGAACGCAGTCGTGGTCTGCTCGGCGATCAAACGGTTATCTCCAAAGAGAAATACCGTGACTTTGCAGAAGTTAACTACATCAATCCAAATATCGAAGATGCAACATCAACCTCGAGCGATAAACCGCAAGGTAAACCTGCTTACGATGGTTTTGAGCGCTTTGATTGGGGCTTCTCTCCAAAACTGGCTCAGACCTTAGGCAACCCAGAAGAGTTCTATCTGTTCAGTGTCGGTTTAAGTGGCAGCGCGTCTTACTGGCTGACAGATAACCTAGAAATTGGTGGCTCGCTATACTGGGATTGGTACAACAACTACGACAAGTTTAACTACGTTACCCCACCAGACGGCACTTCGATTCCTCGCGTTCGTACCATGTTCCGCGCTTACCAAAATGAACATGCTATAACCATGTCAAACTTACAATTGACTTGGTTCCAAGAGTATTCCGATACCATGGATCAACAATTCTACGCGGGTTATCTGGAGAGCATGTTTGCTGGAGTCGGTACCGAGTTTCTTTACCGACCACAAGGAGCTAACTGGGCGATTGGCGCTGACGTCAACGTAATTTCTCAACGTGATCCACAAAGTTACTTCGGTGTTTACGATGAGAAATGGCAAAACGTGCCAGAATATGGACGTCCGTTCCAAGTTATTGATAAAGGATTCACTGGTTTTGTATCTGGTTACTACTACCCTCAATGGGAATTCCTGCAAGATTTGATGATCCAAGTCGATGTTGGTCAGTTCCTAGCTGGCGATGTTGGTACACAAATCAATGTTTCTAAGCAGTTCAAGAGTGGCGTAATTGCTGGCGCCTTTGCCTCATTTACAGACTTGTCTGCGGACGAATTTGGTGAAGGTAGCTTTACTAAAGGTTTCTACTTGTCGATTCCGTTTGACATCATGACCGTTAAGCCAAGTAGCAATCGTGCGAACTTTAGTTGGCAGCCTCTTACTCGTGACGGAGGGCAGAAGCTCGGCCGCAAATACAGCTTAATTGAGTTAACCGACGAACGAAATCCTTGGTACCAAAGACCTAACCGTTCGGATGTGGAATAATAAAGTAATCAAGGGAGCTGCGGCTCCCTTTTTCATATCTAGATACTGAGTCATAGAAGACTAAAACCTATCTTCCTGCTTCCAATA
>WJXF01000081.1_pt1 | contig 27588 bp, 26 predicted proteins | sample 9263211 | NCBI WGS metagenome assembly WJXF01 (sample SAMN12697362, study PRJNA563984) | aquatic metagenome | isolation source: water sample from a prawn hatchery tank treated with erythromycin, plated on... | place: Australia | collected 2018-10-17
TTTCGTTGCTAAACCAGAAACTGTAAAACGCGACTGGTACGTTGTAGACGCTGAAGGTAAAACTCTTGGCCGTCTAGCAAGTGAAATTGCATCTCGCCTACGTGGCAAACACAAAGCTGAATACACTCCACACTGTGACACTGGTGATTACATCATCGTTGTTAACGCGGAGAAAGTTACTGTAACTGGTAACAAGGCTAAAGGTAAGATTTACTACCGTCACACTGAATTCCCTGGCGGCCTAAAATCAATCAGCTTCGAGAAGCTAATTGATCGCAAGCCAGAGATGGCTCTTGAGCTAGCAGTTAAAGGTATGCTACCACGTGGTCCTCTTGGCCGTGCTATGTACCGTAAGCTGAAAGTTTACGCTGGCGCTGAGCACAACCATGTTGCTCAACAACCTCAAGTACTAGACATCTAATCGGGGATTTCGAAAATGGCAGATAATCAATACTACGGTACTGGCCGTCGCAAAAGCTCAGCTGCACGTGTTTTTGTTAAACCAGGCAGCGGCAACATCGTAATCAACAAGCGTAGCCTTGATGAGTACTTCGGTCGTCCAACTTCTCGCATGGTTGTTAAACAGCCTCTAGAGCTAGTTGAACTAACTGAGAAACTAGACCTATACGTTACTGTTAAAGGTGGCGGTATTTCTGGTCAAGCAGGTGCTATCCGTCACGGTATCACTCGCGCTCTAATGGAATACGATGAGTCTCTACGTCCTACTCTACGTGCTGCGGGTTACGTTACTCGTGACGCTCGTTGCGTTGAACGTAAGAAAGTTGGTCTACGTAAAGCACGTCGTCGTCCACAGTTCTCTAAGCGTTAATCTTTTTTCGAAAAGATTCGCTTCCAATGTTTACATTGGAACGTGGTACCAAAAGCCTGGCTTCTTGCCAGGCTTTTTTGTTTTTGTCTGTTAAAAAAATCCTTTCCTAGCGTCACTTATCATTTGATTTCTCTTACTTATCCTTCTTTTGTGACCTCACTGGCGATTCGCCTCACAAATGTTACAAAAAGGTAGCTTTATCTTGTCAAAAAGTAGGGTTTTATTTATCATTTGCCATCAAATAAATACAACTAAATTCGTATTTTGTTAGCCATGCTCTTTAAGCGGAATAACAATAAATCCACAAGGAGCAAATGGGAGAATGTTTGGATGAGCAATGCGCCTTTAAATAACGGTCGCAGACGTTTCTTAACCGCTACAACAGCCGTTGTGGGTGGTTTGGGAGCTGCTGCTGTCGCCGTTCCTTTTATTAAATCTTGGAACCCAAGTGAAAAAGCCAAAGCTGCAGGTGCCCCTGTTGAAGTTGATATCGGTAAACTTGAAGAAGGGCAAATGGTACGTGTTGAATGGCGTGGTAAACCTGTATGGGTTGTCCGTCGTGCACAGTCTGTAGTCGAAGGATTAAAAGCTATCGATGGTCAGCTACGCGACCCGTCTTCAGCAGAAGAACAACAACCAACTTATGCTCAGAATGCTTATCGCTCAATTAAGCCAGAGTATTTTGTTGCGGTAGGTATCTGTACACACCTTGGTTGTTCTCCAACGTATTTGCCTGACAGTTTTAATGAGCAAGTTCAGGGTGTTAAATCAGGTTTCTTCTGTCCGTGTCACGGTTCTAAGTTCGACATGGCAGGTCGTGTTTTCCAAGGCGTACCAGCGCCATTAAACCTAGTTGTTCCAAAACACCAATACTTAAGTGATACCAAGATTATTATCGGTGTTGACGAAGAAGGGGAGGCATAATGCAAGCTCTACTTGATTGGGTAGAAAAACGCATACCCGCAATGAATGCGTACAAGAAGCACCTTTCTGAGTACCCGATGCCAAAGAACTTTAACTTCTGGTATCTATTTGGCTCGCTAGCGATGCTTGTCTTGGTTAACCAAATCCTAACGGGTATCTGGTTAACAATGAACTACGTGCCTTCTGGCGACGGAGCCTTCGCCTCAATCGAATACATCATGCGTGATGTTGAATACGGTTGGTTGCTGCGTTATATGCACTCTACAGGTGCGTCAGCCTTCTTCGTTGTTGTTTACCTGCACATGTTCCGCGGTCTTATCTACGGTTCATACCAGAAGCCTCGTGAACTACTGTGGATCTTCGGTATGCTTATCTTCTTAGTGTTGATGGCAGAAGCATTCATGGGCTACTTGCTACCTTGGGGACAGATGTCTTACTGGGGTGCTCAGGTAATCATTTCCCTCTTTGGTGCCATTCCTGTTATTGGTGATGACCTAACGCTATGGATTCGTGGTGACTACGTTATCTCTGGTGCTACGCTAAACCGCTTCTTTGCACTACACGTAATTGCACTTCCTATCGTCCTATTGCTACTGATCGTTCTTCACGTACTAGCACTGCACGAAGTAGGTTCAAATAACCCTGATGGTATCGAAACTAAGCTGCCAAAAGGTACAATGGGCGACGACTACAAAACTCAGTTCCCATTCCACAAGGATTACACTAAGAAATACGACATCATCGATTCTATTCCTTTCCATCCGTACGGGACTGTGAAAGATATGGTAGGTGTTGCTGGTTTCCTATTCTTCTTCTGTTATGTGCTGTTCTTTAACCCTGAGATGGGCGGTTACTTCCTTGAGCCACCTAACTTTGAAGCAGCAAACCCACTGAAAACACCTGAGCACATTGCTCCTGTATGGTACTTCACTCCGTTCTACGCGATTCTACGTGCGGTTCCAGACAAGCTACTAGGTGTTATCGCGATGGGTGCATCGATTGCGGTTCTTTTTGTACTACCTTGGTTAGACCGTTGTCGTGTACGTTCTTACCGCTACCGCAGTAAGTTCCATTTATTCAATATCATCCAGTTCACGATCAGCTTTATCGCGTTGGGTATTCTTGGTGCGCTACCAGCAACGCCAACATACACGCTATTAGCTCAGATCTTCAGCTTAGCTTACTTCATGTTCTTCGTACTGCTGTACTTCTACAGTAAGAACGAAGCGACTAAGCCACTACCAGAAAGGGTGACATTCAAATGAAAAAATGGATTGTAATTTTATTTGCAATGCTGCCTTCATTGGCGATGGCAGCGGGTGCGAACGTACCACTTGATAAAGCAAACAATGATCTGAGTGACCAAGCTTCACTGCAAAATGGCGCGAAACTGTTTATGAACTACTGTTTCGGTTGTCACTCAGCTCAATATCAACGTTATGAGCGTGTAGCGCGTGACATTGGTATCCCAGTTGAACTGCTTAAAGAAAACCTAATCTTTGACCCAGAAGCAAAAGTGGGTGACTTGATGGAAAACTCGATTCCTGAGAAGTCAGCAGCGAAATGGTTTGGTGCTCCACCGCCAGATCTAACACTGGTTGCTCGTGTTCGTGGTACCGATTGGCTATACACTTACCTACGTTCATTCTATGAGGACCCAAGCCGTCCGTTTGGCGTTAACAACATTGTTTTCCCAAGTGTTGGTATGCCGCACGTACTAGAAGAGCTGCAAGGCATTCCTAAGCCAGTTTTTGAAACTCATGTCGTAGATGGCAAAGAGGTTACAAAAGTGGTTGGCGTTGAATCCGATGGTACAGGCGAACTGAACAGTGAAGAGTATGACCAAGCGGTACGTGACCTAGTAAACTTCTTGGAGTACTCAGGTGACCCAGTGAAGCTAGAGCGTCACGCACTAGGTTGGTGGGTAATGGCTTTCCTAGTCATCTTCACGATTGTCGTAGTGCTACTGAAGAAAGAGTATTGGCGTGATGTGCACTAATTGTGCTATCATACTGTGCTAATTCCCAATTTTTGAACTTAACAATGGAGGCTTAGCCTCCATTGTTTTTATATTTGTAAGTGTGCTGGAGGGCTCCATGGCTGTAGCTGCCAATAAACGTTCTGTGATGACTCTATTTTCAAGTGCATCTGATATGTATAGCCATCAGGTACGTATTGTTCTAGCAGAGAAAGGTGTAAGTGTTGAAGTAGAACTTGTAGATGAAGCAAATCTACCTGCAGAGCTTATTGAACTTAACCCGTACAAGACAGTACCAACGTTAGTAGACCGTGAACTAGCGCTTTACGATTCAAAGATCATTATGGAATACCTAGATGAGCGATTCCCTCATCCACCATTGATGCCAGTGTACCCAGTAGCTCGTGGTAATAGTCGTCTAATGATCTTCCGTATTGAGAAAAACTGGTACACGCTTGCTGAGAAAATCGTAAAAGGCAACGCAGAAGAAGCAGAAGCAGCACGTAACAAACTACGTAATGACCTGCTAACTCTAGGCCCTGTTTTTGCTGAGTACGAATACTTCATGAGTGAAGAGTTCAGCCTAATCGACTGTTACTTAGCACCGTTACTATGGCGTCTACCTCAACTTGGTATCGAGTTAGTAGGCCCTGGTTCTAAAGAACTAAAAGTTTACATGAACCGCGTGTTTGAGCGTGATTCATTCCTAGCTTCTCTAACTGAAGCTGAACGTGAAATGCGTCTAGCTCGTTAATTGGCGAGAAGATGGATATTGCTAATATGACACCACGCCGACCATACATGCTCCGTGCATTTTATGATTGGCTGGTGGATAACGATTTAACTCCACACTTGGTCGTGGCGGCAGAGTTACCTGGTGTTCGCGTACCTTTGGAGTTTGTTCAAGACGGTCAAATTATCCTTAATATTGCTCCAAGAGCAGTGGGTAATTTAGAGCTCGGAAACGAAGCGATTACATTTAATGCTCGCTTTAGTGGTCGCCCTCACTCGGTGATTGTTCCTTTGTATGCCGTACAAGCTATCTACGCACGTGAAAACGGTGCTGGTACTATGTTTGAGCCTGAAGAGGCTTACATGGCTGAGTACGAGGAAGAAAGCATTGAAGAGGTGACTGATGAACCTCAACCATTGTCAGTAGCAACAGAAGTAGAACCAGAACCGGAAACTGCAGATGTTGGTGTTGATGAGGATGAGCCGCCAAGGCCAAAAGGTCGACCAAGTCTTAGAGTCGTTAAATAATAAAAAAGCAGCGCCTAGCGCTGCTTTTTTGTATCTGCGATTCGCTTAGCTTCCCTGATGGAATGCTTTTACCACCTGTTTTACCCCAGAGGTATTTCGGGCGATATCTATCGCTATTTCAGCATGTTCATCTGAAACGTAGCCAAGAAGGAAGACTTCTTTATCTTCGGTGATGACCTTGATTTTGGTTCCACTCAACTCAGAGTTGGCGATTAAAGCCGATTTAACCTTAGTGGTAATCCAACTATCATGGCTGATCTCACCAACAGAGAGTGGTGCTTTAACGCGCAGCTGGTTGTAAATGTTCTCGACACCTTTTATGTCACGCGCACGGCTTTCAATTTCGCGCTTTAGCTGTTCGGTATTCGCTTGCCCCATTAGGACAACGTTACCATTGTAAGAGCTCGCAGTAATACGTGCGTTGCCTCTGAAAGGCGCTTTGTTACCGATACCTGCAATTTCAAACTCAATGTTGTTGTCGTTCCAGATTTCTTGCGTTGTTCTTGGATCTATCACAATACTTGCAGTTGTTGCTGCCCCGGCGACAAATAAACCAGCACAGCCGGTAATACTCAGGGCAAACAATGACAGCAATAGTCCTTTAAATATTTTCATAACTTACTCTTCGTGAGCTGGGAACAGTACTTGGTCGATAAGATCGCACAAGCAGTGTAGGGTCACCATATGAACTTCGTGAATTCTTGCCGTTCTGTGAGATGGGATACGGATCTCAACGTCATTCTCACCTAACAACCCCGCCATCTCGCCACCGTCTTTACCCGTTAAGGCAATAATGGTCATATCTCGAGTTACCGCAGCTTCCATAGCTTTGATGATGTTTTTACTGTTACCACTGGTTGAGATAGCAAGTAAGATATCACTCGTTTGACCAAAAGCGCGTACCTGTTTGGAGAATATTTCTTCGTAGTGGTAGTCATTCGCCACTGCGGTTAAGGTGGTGTTATCCGCAGTCAGAGCCATAGCAGGTAAACTTGGTCGCTCGGTTTCAAAACGGTTGAGAAGACAAGAAACAAACTGTTGTGCGTTTGAAGAAGAACCACCGTTGCCGCAGCAAAGAATTTTGTTGCCGTTGAGTAGGCTCGCTACCATAGCTTGCGCTGCGTGAGTAATGGCGTCAGGAAGCGCTTCGGCTGCTGCGATTTGAATTTGAATACTTTCAGTAAAGCTGTCTTTAATGCTGTCTAGCATCGATTATCCTTGAGTAATTGCGTTTTTTATCCACTCGATTTGCTCGCCTTGCTGATGGATAGCCACTAAGTCAAAGCGAAAATCGGTTGAATAGACAGATAAGCCATTTTTGCTCAGCCACAGTGTTGCTGTTTTGATGAGCTTTTTCATCTTGCTAGCGGTGACTGTTTCCGCTGCATGGCCATAAGCTTGGCTTTTACGGTAGCGAACTTCAACGAAAACAATCGTCTCGCCATCTTTCATAATCAGGTCGAGTTCGCCTCCTTTGATAAGGAAGTTTCTCTCAATTGGCGATAAGCCGCAACTGATAAGATGCTTTTCAGCTGCAGCTTCGTAATGTTGTCCTTGCGCGCGCTTACTGAGTAGCACTATGCTCCGCCCAGCTTATTTCACGTTGGACAATACAATCATCATTGATGCTTAATACGCCCGTGTTGCCATCAACGGTATAGTCATGCACAACTTTCATTTGTGGCAGGTGCTCCATTAAGCGGTATGCATCCATTCCTAGTGCTTGAAGGCGTTTTTCTGCGTTGGAATCTTTTGGCCAAAGTTGATCCATTTGAGCTTTCAATGCTGCATCAGGCTGAATCAATAACGGGATATCGCTATACATTACACCAGAGAGATCTTCGTATTGCTGACGGCCGCTATTACTACGCGAATTAGAGTAGAGTTTAGGTGGAGTCGTATCTGGGTTAATTGCCACTTCGATAAAAGGCTTTATCAAAGTTAATTCCGAGCCACTTGCAACGATATATACCGCATCGATATCACGGCGGCTGCGCGGTTGACTCTCTAGAGGGATATTAAGCAGGGATTCCATTTGAGCGATATGCTGCTGGCTACTTTGCAGACCAAACACTTTGTTAATATCGCGTTGTAGCTGACGTTTATCACCAAAGAGATTGATGGCAACTTTGTTGTCGCTATGTTTTTGCCATTCTTGCTCAAATGCTTCAACGACTCTTGAGCCTAAACGACCTTGAGGTGCAAGAATGAGTGGATATTGATAGCCTTGTTTTGCAAGGTGCTTAGCTGCTTGTGCCACTTCTTGTTCTGGTGATAAGGCCAAATAGCAGGTGTTGTTACCAGCTTCAACTTCATCAGGAATGTTAAGTGCCAGCGTCGGTAGCGGGTTGGTGAAACTAGCTTGTGCTTGCTGTAGCTTTTCAATGTTGTCCTTCAGTAGTGGCCCAACAACTGAATCAATCTGCTTCTCAACCAAAGTTGCTTCAAGCTCTTCGATAGAAGTAGCGTTGGTGTCAATCACCGTCAGCGTTGCGTTTTCATCCCGCTCTCCGTCGTTCATCATTTCAAGGATAAATCCGTCGCGGATCAACTGAGCTTGCTTGGCAAATTTGCCAGAGAGTGGCAGTAGCAAGGCAGTGTTTACTGGTTTAGTGATTTCGAGCGCGAGAATATCAGTCACTGCTTGCGGTGTGTAGGTAGCGCCAGGGTGAGTTGGGTTGTCTAGCAGCCATTGTTCAAGGCCAGATTTTAGCTGTGGTAGATTGTTCGCCAAAGTCTTAGTTAGACCCGTTAATTCAAGCCAACCGGAGATTACCGGGTCAGACTCTTGGCGCTTCAGGGTTTCGATTTGCGAAGCGGAGTACTGAGTAAGGTTGTTCCAAATTCCTTGTGCAACAAAAGCTTGCCCACTTTCTGGAAGATATTGGCTACTCAACGAGAGCTCGCGTGTCGCGTTGAAGAAGTCACCCTGCTTGGTAAACAGTGAGGAGCGCAACTGGTGGTAGTTAAGCCATTGATCTTCGCCTAGCTGCCATGATGGTTTAAAGTTAAGTATTTGTAACGCTTCCGCATGGTTCCCTTGAGTGACTAGCAGTTCAGCACGGGCGAGTTGCCACTCAGCTTGTTGCATGTCGTTTAAAGACTGGCGAGCCAAACGCTTGATTAAAAGTTCAGATTGAACAAGGTCACCTGAGTCAATAGAGGCTTTAAGTGCCATGATTAGCCAATCATTTTGCAAGCTCCCCTGACTGCTGTCTGCGCGCATTAGATAGGTTTGCACCGATTGATTGGGATCTAAGGTAATATCGACACTTCGCGGCGTCTTAGGAGCAGAAGAACACGCTGCCAATGTGACAGCAAGTGCTACAGGAGTCAGTAAGCGTGTTACACTTAGACGCTTGTGGTTATTCATGGCCATGAGTTCTTTATTCATTCCGTATAAGATTGTGTCTATATTAATCGTTGAAGTGATGGTAAACAAATGACAGATAACAAAACCTTACCAACTGAGGTCCCAACTCTCTATATCGTGCCTACGCCGATTGGCAATTTAGGCGATATTACTCAACGAGCGATTGAAGTTTTATCCAATGTAGACCTCGTTGCTGCTGAAGATACTCGTCATACTGGTAAGCTATTGTCTCACTTCAGTATTCAAACTAAAACTTTTGCCCTTCATGATCATAATGAACAGCAAAAAGCGCAAGTGCTAGTCGATAAATTGTTAGCTGGACACTCGATCGCATTAGTTTCTGATGCAGGTACACCTTTAATCAGTGATCCAGGTTACCATCTTGTGACTCAATGTCGTCAGGCGGGAGTAAAAGTTGTCCCTTTACCTGGTGCTTGTGCAGTCATCACCGCATTAAGTGCGTCGGGTTTGCCTTCTGATCGTTTTAGCTTTGAGGGTTTTTTACCCGCTAAGAGCAAGGGCCGTAAGGACAAGTTCCTTGAAATCGCTAAAGTTGAGCGTACTTGTGTGTTCTATGAATCTCCACACCGTATTTTAGACTCACTCGACGACATGCTTGAAATCTTGGGCCCAGACAGAGAAGTGGTATTAGCGCGGGAGCTGACTAAAACCTTCGAAACTATCCAAGGTATGCCGCTAGGTGAACTGGTTGAATGGGTCAAAGCGGACTCTAACCAGCAACGAGGTGAAATGGCGCTGCTGATCCATGGCTACCGCGGATCAGAAGATGACTCTATCCCTGAAGAAGTGAAGCGCACGGTGACCATTTTGACCAAAGAGTTGCCATTAAAGAAAGCGGCAGCGATGGCGGCAGAAATTTACAACCTAAAAAAGAACGCCCTGTACAAGTGGGGATTGGAGAACTTGAGCTAGAGCGTTACAGCTATAAAGTTCATTTAGGGTAGGCGTTTATGTCTGCCCTTTTTTATAATCTTGGATAACTGGATAACTGGATAACTGGATAACTGGATAACTGGATAACTGGATAACTGGATAACTGGATAACTGGATAACTGGATAACTGGACTTAGTTGGGAGTTGTTGTGCATTCTTGCCGCAAATGTTTTAGATCTTCTTACTGGGCGTAGCCTGTACCAGTTTTCCATAGCGAAGCGTTCTAGCTTTCAAAGAGTCTCAATGCCAGACGTTCTGTCGATTCCTTAACCACTTAACCCTGCGTTTGCAGCAAATCTGTGATCTCGCTAGACACTGCTCTCTGAACTCTATACAATCCGCCCTCGGAGTCGACTGGGTAGTCGCTGCTTTGTTGATGTCCTTCGGGAGACTGACGTTGAGGTCCTTTTAGGAGACTGACGTTGACGTCCTTCGGGAGACTGACAAAGGGGAGGAAAGTCCGGGCTTCATAGAGCAAGGTGCCAGGTAACGCCTGGGGGGCGCAAGCCCACGACAAGTGCAGCAGAGAGAAGACCGCCGATGGCCCGTAAGGGAACAGGTAAGGGTGAAAGGGTGCGGTAAGAGCGCACCGGACGACTAGCAATAGTTCGTAGCAGGGTAAACTCCACCTGAAGCAAGACCAAATAGGCCTCCACATTGCGTTGCTCGCGTAAGGAGGCGGGTAGGTTGCTCGAGCCAGTGAGTGATTGCTGGCCTAGACGAATGGCTACCGCCGCGCAAGCGGAACAGAACCCGGCTTATGTGTCGGCTCCACCTATTCGAGACCCATCGTAACTTTGTTATGATGGGTTTTTTGCTTTTTATTGACCAAATTTATTTTCTAACTATTAAACTTAGCGCAAAATCACGTGTTCTCACTCGCTAGTGGTGGCGATAAGCCATTAAATCAGTACACTGGAGAATCTGAATTCGTCAATGCGTCAGCCACATGAGATAACTATGACCGAAGCATTTAAACACATATCTGTACTCCTTCATGAATCGATCGATGGTTTAGCAATAAAACCAGACGGTATTTACATTGACGGTACATTCGGTCGCGGTGGTCACAGCCGTACAATTCTCTCAAAGCTCGGTGAAAACGGTCGCCTATACAGTATTGATCGCGACCCACAAGCTATCGCCGAAGCGAACAAGATTGACGATCCGCGTTTTACTATTATTCATGGTCCATTTTCGGGTATGGCTGAATATGCCGTTGAGTACGATCTGGTCGGTAAAGTTGATGGTGTATTGCTTGATCTTGGTGTGTCGTCACCCCAGTTGGACGATGCAGAGCGTGGCTTTAGTTTTATGAAAGACGGGCCGCTAGATATGCGCATGGACCCGACCTCAGGCATTCCAGTTTCTCAATGGCTATTGGAAGCTGACCTTGATGATATTACTTGGGTGATTCGTGAGTTTGGTGAAGATAAACATGCTCGCCGCATTGCTAAAGCGATTGTTGCTTACCGTGAAAACGAAGAGAACGAACCGTTAACTCGCACAGGTCAACTGGCTAAACTAATTTCTGAAGCTGCACCAAAGAGCTTTAAAGAGAAGAAACACCCAGCAACTCGTGCATTCCAAGCGTTCCGAATCTACATCAATAGTGAGTTAGAAGAGATTGATACGGCACTTAAAGGTGCTGCAAGTATATTGGCTCCTCAAGGTCGCCTATCAGTAATTAGCTTCCACTCGTTAGAAGATCGTATGGTTAAGCGCTTTATTCGCAAAGAGAGTAAAGGGCCTGAAGTACCTCATGGCATTCCTATGACGGAAGATCAAATTAAAGCGTTAGGCAGTGCCAACCTGAAACCTGTAGGCAAAGCGATTAAACCTTCTAAACAAGAAGTGGAAGTGAATGCTCGCTCACGTAGTTCAGTGCTTCGCTTGGCTGAAAAGCTATAAACCATGAGTAAGCCTGCTCCTAATCTCGCAAAACTGATAGCACTCGATCTTTTGAGTGTCGGTCGAGTGCCTCTGATTCTTTTGGTACTGATTTTTAGTAGCGCGATGGGGGTGGTTTTTACTACCCATCACACTCGTCAGGCAATTACCGAAAAGGATCAGGCACTGGTTGAGCGTGAAAGATTGGACAATGAGTGGCGTAATCTGCTTATCGAAGAAACAGCCTTAGCGGAGCATAGCCGCGTACAAGCTGTTGCTAAGAAGGAGCTAGAAATGAAGCGTCCAGATTCAGACAAAGAAGTCATCATCAACCTTCCATGAGCAAAAAAGTTAAACCTGTCGAGTCTAAAACCGAACAGCCGCCAGCGACGTTAATCCGTTGGCGCTTCTACTTGGTGCTATTTTTCGTATTCTGCGCTTTCGCGGCGCTTGCTGGCCGTATTGCTTACATCCAAATCGTTGAACCAGACAACTTAATCAAGCAGGGTGATCTGCGCTCAATCCGAGCAAAGACACTCCATTCGGCACGAGGCATTATTTCAGATCGTAATGGCGAGCCTTTGGCAGTAAGTGTTCCGGTGGAAGCCGTTTGGGCTGATCCGGTTGCCATTTTTAAAGCTGGCGGGTTAGTAGATGTCGACCGCTGGCATGCTCTCGCAGACGTTCTTGGTCTTAAGCGCCAAGGCTTAATTGACAAAATAAACCGTAACAAGAGCAAGCGATTTATCTATCTGCAGCGTCAAGTAAGCCCTGCTATGGCGCACTATATTCGTGAGTTAAAGCTATCTGGCGTAGGTCTGAAGGCCGAATCGAGACGCTACTATCCAGCAGGTGAAGTTAGTGCTCACTTAGTCGGTGTAACAGGGATTGATGGCCACGGCCTTGAAGGCGTTGAGCGCAGTTACGATAAGTGGCTCACGGGCGAAGCGGGTAAGCGAATTATACGTAAAGATCGCTATGGTCGCGTGGTGGAAAACATCTCTCTTGAAGAGCGTGAAGAAGGCAAGCCGTTAGAGCTGACCATTGATCAGCGTATTCAGGCGATTGCTTACCGTGCGATAAAGCAAGCGGTCGCTGACTATCGAGCGACGTCTGGCTCTGCGGTAATTCTTGATGTAAAAACAGGTGCAGTGTTGGCGATGGTCAATGCTCCTTCATATAACCCAAACAATCGCGCAGACCTTCAGTCAGCAAAAATGCGTAATCGAGTGATTACCGATGCGTTTGAGCCGGGTTCAACGGTGAAACCTTTTGTTGTGCTTGCTGCGTTAGAAAATGGCGTTGCTGATGACGATACGGTGATTGATACCGGCAACGGTATTATGCAAATTGGTGGAAGCCGCGTACGCGACACGTCCAAAGTTGGCAAAGCTGACCTAACAACCATTTTAAAGAAGTCGAGTAACATTGGTGTGGCGAAACTCGCCTTAGAGATGCCGCTTGAAGCTTTGCTAGGTATGTATAGCTCTGTCGGCTTTGGTGAAGTTTCAGGTCTGAACTTGGTCGGTGAAACGCAAGGTATTTTCCCTAACCGTCGCCGCTGGTCGAAGTTTGAAATTGCGACACTGTCGTTTGGCTACGGATTGACCATTACTCCTCTTCAGCTTGCTCACGCCTACGCGACACTAGGTAACCTTGGTGAGTATCAGCCAATTCATATCATCGAAAACAATCAGCAAGATTTATCTAAGCAGGTTATTGACCACGACAACGCGCAAAAAGTCCTCAACATGCTTGAGACAGTGACTCAACCGGGTGGTACTGCGACTAAGGCTGCTGTACCTGGTTACCGCGTTGCTGCGAAAACAGGTACTTCACGTAAAGCAATTGCTGGTGGCTATGGTGACGAGTACTTCGCCTATACCGCAGGTGTTGCTCCAGCGAGTGACCCGAGGGTAGCGTTAGTGGTTGTAGTCAATGAACCACAAGGTGATAACTACTATGGTGGTTCAGTGGCAGGCCCTGTCTTTGCTGAAATTTTGAAGGGCACGTTGCAAATTCTCAACGTGGCCCCTGACGAGAATAGATTTAAACAAGATTAAGTGAGTTTACTATGTCGAAGGAACTGACCTTAGCCGTGTTACTTTCTCCGTGGTTGGATATCTCTAACCACTCAAGCGCAAGTGTGATTGTTCAGAGCCTAGAACTTGATAGCCGAAATGTCTCGCAAGGTTCAACCTTTGTGGCGGTAAAAGGGCATGCAGTCGATGGACGACGTTTTATTCCAGTCGCTATCGAACAAGGTGCAAATGCAATTATTGCTGAGGCGTGTGAGTCTCACCCACATGGTCAGGTTGAGCTGCAAGGTGATGTTCCTGTGATCTATCTTGGCAACTTAGGGCAGCATTTATCTGCGCTTGCCAAGCGTTTGTATCCGTTGACTCACAATAAGCTCATTGGTGTCACTGGCACTAATGGTAAAACCACCATTACTCAGTTAATTGCTCAGTGGCTTGATCTTGTCGAGAAAAAAGCGGCAGTGATGGGAACCACAGGCAACGGTTTTCTTGCCGATCTTCAAGTGGCGAAAAACACCACAGGTAGCGCGATTGAGATTCTTCAAACCTTACATGCTTTGGAGCAACAAGGCGCTGACTATACCGCTTTAGAAGTCTCTTCCCATGGTTTGGTCCAAGGGCGTGTTAGAGCCGTGGAGTTTGAGGTTGGTGCTTTTTCCAACTTAAGCCGTGATCACTTAGATTATCACGGTACGATGGAAGAGTACGCAGAAGCTAAGTTCTCGCTATTTAGCCAACATATCTGCAATAAAGCGGTGATCAATATTGATGACCCGGTTGGGGCAGAGTGGTTCAATCGCCTAGATAACGCCATTGCTGTTACCCTAAAGCCGAGTGAGCACTCACGTGCAGTGTGGGCAGAGCAGGTGAGTTACTCTGAATCGGGCATTACCTTCGATTTTGCAGGCGTATTTGGCCCGGGTACGATTAGTGTCCCTTTAATTGGTGAATTCAATGCCAATAATGTCTTACTCGCTATGGTGACTTTGCTTTGTCTTGGTATTGATAAGCAAGATTTGATTGCAACGGCAAGTTCGCTAAAACCTGTAATTGGCCGTATGGAACTGTTTGCTGCCAAAGAAAAAGCCAAGGTTGTCGTTGACTACGCTCACACACCAGATGCACTAGAAAAAGCCCTGCAAGCACTCCGAGTTCACTGCCAAGGTAAGCTTTGGGCTATTTTTGGTTGTGGCGGTGATCGCGATACAGGTAAGCGTCCGATGATGGCGGGTATAGGTGAGCGCTTGGCGGATCATATCATTCTTACCGATGACAACCCTCGCAGTGAATCACCGCAACTGATTGTCCAAGATATGCTTGCAGGCATGATTAATCCTGACAGCGCAATCGTACAGCACAGCCGTTTTGATGCGCTGAAACATGCTTTAGAGAATAGTCAGTCAGATGACATCATTTTACTTGCGGGTAAAGGTCATGAAGATTATCAAGTGATGGCTAATGAGACGGTTCACTACTCGGATCGTGAGGCAGCGCAGCAACTGTTGGAGAACAATGCATGATTTCTTTGATGTTAAGCCAGATTGCTGAATCGCTAGACGCTGAACTGATCGGTAATGATTTAGTGATAAATTCAGTATCAACCGATACGCGCGCCATTGAAACTGGCGCATTGTTTATTGCTTTAGTTGGCGAGAGATTTGATGCGCACGATTTTGCCGCTCAGGCCGTTGAGTCAGGTGCAGGAGCTCTATTGGTGAGCCGCATTGTTGAAGCTGATGTCCCTCAATTACTCGTTAAAGATACTAAGCTTGCTCTTGGTCAACTTGGTTCTCTGGTGCACCACACTTGCTCAACGCCTACCGTGGCTATTACGGGGAGCTGCGGTAAGACCACAGTAAAAGAAATGGTTGCCAGTATTATGGAGCAGAAAGGCCGCGTGTTATTCACGGCTGGAAACTTCAATAACGACATTGGTGTTCCGTTGACCTTGCTACGTTCAACGCCAGACGATGACTTTGCTGTGATTGAGATGGGGGCAAATCATATTGGTGAAATTGCCTACACCACTCAACTGGTTCAGCCTGATGTCGCACTGGTCAATAATGTCGCCGCTGCTCACCTTGAGGGCTTTGGTTCTATGGATGGAGTAAAGCAAGCCAAAGGTGAAATTTACCAAGGCTTAAAAGCGGGCTCTGTAGCGATTGTTAACCTTGATAGTCATGGTGGTGACTATTGGCAAGCCGTATTAGCAGATAAAACCATCAAGACTTTCTCGGTCAAGGATGCTTCTGCGGACTACTTTGCCAGCAACATCTCACTCAATGAAATGGGTGAGGCGCAGTTTACTCTTGTGGCGCCGATTGGCAGTGTTGAAGTTAAGTTGGGTATCATTGGTCAGCACAATGTATCGAATGCGTTATCTGCAACCGCACTAGCGTTAGAACTTGGTGCATCGCTTGAATTGGTTAAAAGCGGATTGGCTCAACTCGGCAAAGTAAAAGGCCGTGTCGAGTTGGTTGAGTTAAGTGAGACGGTCAAGCTTATCGATGACAGCTACAATGCCAGCGTACCTGCTATGAAAGCGGCTGCTGATCTCCTTTCTGGCTTTAGCGGAGAACGTTGGTTAATTTTGGGTAATATGGCCGAGTTAGGTGATGAAAGTCTTGCACTTCATCGTCAAGTCGGGGAACATGCTGCCCCATTCAAATTTGAACACGTGCTTACTTATGGCGCTGACGCAAAAGCGATCAGTGAAGAGTGTGGTGGGATTCATTTTGAAGATCACCAAAGCATGATTGATTATATAAAACAGCAGATTGAACAGAGTCAACAAGCTCAAACACTGTTAGTCAAAGGGGCTAATAGTGCAGGAATGAGCAAAATTGCTACTGCTGTCAAGGAGATGTATACATGATTATTTGGCTTGCTGAGCTGCTACAGCCATATTTTTCATTCTTCCGATTATTCGAATACCTGTCGTTCCGTGCGATTGTCAGTGTGTTAACCGCACTCGGCATTTCACTCTGGATGGGCCCGATTATGATCAGACGTTTGCAACTGCTGCAAATTGGTCAGGTTGTGCGTAACGAAGGGCCTGAATCTCACTTTAGTAAACGTGGTACGCCGACCATGGGCGGTATCATGATTTTGACCGCCATCGTGACGACGGTACTGCTTTGGGCTGATTTGTCGAACCCTTATGTTTGGGCTGTGCTTGCGGTACTGCTTGGCTATGGGGCGATTGGTTTCGTTGATGATTATCGCAAAGTGGTGCGCAAGAATACTGATGGATTGATTGCCCGTTGGAAGTACTTTTGGCAATCGGCGATTGCACTAGTAGTAGCCTTTGCTCTATACGCTCACGGTAAAGATACCGCAGCGACTCAGTTAGTGGTGCCTTTCTTTAAAGAAGTGATGCCTCAATTAGGACTGATGTACATCGTTCTGACCTATTTTGTTATCGTGGGTACCAGTAACGCAGTGAACTTAACCGATGGTCTCGACGGACTAGCGATTATGCCGACCGTACTGGTTTCCGCTGGCTTCGCCGCTATTGCTTGGGCGACAGGTAACGTGAACTTTGCTAACTATCTGCATATTCCACACATTCCGCAAGCCTCTGAACTGGTGGTCGTTTGTACCGCAATTGTTGGCGCCGGATTAGGATTCTTATGGTTTAACACCTACCCAGCTCAAGTGTTTATGGGCGATGTGGGTTCACTAGCCTTAGGCGGTGCACTAGGTACTATAGCGGTGCTAGTTCGCCAAGAGTTTGTCTTGGTGATTATGGGCGGTGTTTTCGTTATGGAGACTCTGTCTGTGATTCTTCAGGTTGGTTCATACAAACTACGTGGTCAACGTATCTTCCGTATGGCTCCGATCCATCACCACTATGAGCTAAAAGGCTGGCCGGAACCACGAGTGATTGTACGTTTTTGGATCATCTCTATTGTTCTCGTTCTTATTGGTCTAGCGACTCTTAAAGTTCGATAAGGAAATCATACACAATGACCATTGACCGCTGGCAAGGTATTGAGAAAGTGGTGGTTGTAGGGCTCGGTATTACCGGGCTCTCTGTTGTTAAACACTTGCAAGAATTACCTAAAGCACTTGATATTCGCGTTATCGATACCCGAGACAATCCACCGGGCAGTGACGCTCTGCCTGAAGGTGTTGAACTGCACTCAGGGGGCTGGAATCAAGCGTGGTTGATGGCCGCAGATTTAGTCGTGACTAATCCAGGTATAGCGCTTGCGCTGCCAGAGATTGAGCAAGTCATTAATGCCAAGATTCCTGTCGTTGGTGATATCGAACTGTTTGCTTGGCAAGTCAACAAGCCAGTCATTGCGATTACTGGATCAAATGGTAAAAGCACTGTGACTGACTGGACTGGTCAAGTTGCTCAAGCGACAGGTTTAAAGGTTGGGGTTGGCGGCAACATTGGTGTGCCTGCTTTAGATTTGCTAAGGCAAGACGCTGATCTTTATGTATTGGAGCTGTCGAGCTTCCAACTTGAAACCACCTCATCTCTTGCTCCGAAAGCGGCGGCTTTCCTTAATCTGTCAGAAGACCACATGGATCGCTACCAAGGGATGGAGGATTACCGTCAAGCTAAGCTGCGTATTTTCGAGCATGCTAGCGCTTGTATTGTGAATGCTGATGACCGAGCTACCTATCCTGAACAGGCCAAAAATTTAGTCGAGTTTAGTCTTAACCAAGCGACGCGCTTCTCGTTACTCGAGCAAGACAAGTCAGAATATTTAGCCATCGATGGTAAGCCTATTTGCACTAGTAGTGATCTTTCCTTGGTTGGTCGACATAACGTCGCCAATGCTTTAGTGGTATTAGCCCTGCTGACCGAAGCGGGAGTCGATGTGGCGAAAGGGCTATCCGCACTTAAGTCTTACAACGGTTTGACACACAGATGCCAGGTTGTTGCCGATAATCAAGGTGTTAAGTGGGTCAATGATTCTAAGGCGACCAATGTTGCTAGCACTATGGCAGCGTTAGCAGGATTAGAGCTTGAAGGTAAACTCTACTTGCTGGTTGGTGGTGTCGGTAAAGGTGCTGATTTCTCTGAACTTGCCCCAATTTTGCAGTCGCTCAACGTACAGCTGTGCTGCTTTGGTGAAGATGGTGATCAGTTTATGCCGCTACATAGTAGTGCGAAACGTTTTGATTCCATGCACGAAATCATCAAATGGGTTGCCACTCAAGTTTCATCCGGTGATATGGTGCTATTATCACCTGCTTGTGCGAGCTTTGATCAGTTTAATAACTTTATGGCTCGCGGCGATGCCTTTACCGAGCTTGCAAAAGCTTACGCTTAAATTCACCGAGATATATGCAGATTCAAAACGTCTTTGGCAGTATTAAACGTTGGGTGACTTCAGCTTCACCCGAGGCTTTGTATGACCGTCAATTGGTATGGATTTCATTAGGCCTAATGCTAACAGGCTTAGTGATGGTGACTTCTGCTTCTTTCCCAATTAGCTCACGCCTAACGGATCAACCGTTCCACTTTATGTTCCGCCACGCCATCTTTCTGGTTCTGGCATTGTCGACGTCTGCGGTAATCCTACAAGTTCCCACTAAGCGGTGGGCGCAATACAGCACTTGGTTGTTGCTGCTATCGATATTTCTGCTCTTCGTAGTGCTGGTGGCGGGTAAGTCAGTAAATGGGGCATCACGTTGGATACCCCTTGGCTTGTTTAACTTACAACCCGCTGAAGTGGCTAAGCTATCGCTGTTTATCTTTATGTCCGGTTATCTGGTACGTAAAAATGAAGAAGTGAGGTCGAGCTTTTTTGGTGGTTTTATTAAACCTATTATTGTTTTTGCCACCTTAGCCAGTTTACTGCTGTTACAACCAGACTTAGGTACAGTGGTCGTGATGTTGGTGACCCTATTCGGCATGCTGTTTATCGCTGGCGCTAAACTCACTCAGTTTCTGGCTCTGATGGTGGTTGGACTGCTCTCGGTTGCCACTCTGATTTACATCGAGCCTTATCGTATGCGCCGCGTCACCTCATTTCTCGACCCGTGGGAAGACCCGTTTGGAAGTGGCTACCAGCTAACCCAGTCGTTAATGGCGTTTGGTCGTGGTGAGTGGTTTGGTCAAGGTCTAGGTAACTCAATCCAAAAACTAGAATACCTTCCTGAAGCACATACTGACTTTGTATTCGCTGTTTTAGCCGAAGAGTTGGGCTATGTGGGTGTGGTTTTAGTCTTGATGCTGATTTTTAGCTTGGTGCTGAAAGCGATATTTATTGGTCGCAAAGCTTTTGACAACAATCAGTTGTTTGGCGGTTACTTGGCATTTGGTATAGGTATTTGGTTCGCTTTTCAAACCTTAGTGAATGTTGGCGCTGCGGCAGGTATGGTGCCAACCAAAGGTTTAACACTACCACTGATCAGTTATGGTGGTTCGAGTTTGATCATTATGTCAGTCGCTGTATCGATATTGCTGCGCATTGATTATGAATGCCGTTTAGCCAGCGCAGAAACACAACAAAACACAGATAACGATGAAAAAGAATAAACGATTAATGGTGATGGCTGGTGGAACTGGCGGTCACGTATTCCCGGGTCTTGCCGTTGCTAAACAACTTCAATCTCAAGGGTGGGAGATCCGCTGGTTAGGTACCGCAGATAGAATGGAAGCCGACCTAGTGCCCAAACATGGCATTGAGATCGACTTTATCAAGGTAAAAGGTCTACGAGGTCAAGGTATTGCTCGCTTGATTAAAGCACCCTTTCAGATCCTAAATGCAATTATGCAAGCTCGGGCGCATATGAAGCGTTGGCAGCCAGATGCTGTGCTAGGAATGGGCGGCTACGTCAGCGGGCCTGGTGGAATTGCTGCTTGGCTACTAGGTATTCCTGTGGTGTTACATGAGCAGAATGCCGTCGCGGGTTTAACTAACCAGTGGTTGTCTAAGATAGCTAAAAAGGTTTTTCAAGCTTTCCCAGGCGCATTTCCTAAAGCAGAGGTTGTTGGTAACCCAGTGAGGGAAGATGTGGTTGCGATTAGCGAGCCTGAGCAACGCATGGCTGAGCGTGATGGCAAAGTACGTATTCTAGTCATGGGGGGGAGCCAAGGCGCGCAAATACTTAACCGCACCTTACCTGATGTAATGGCTAAGCTAGGCGATGAATTTGAGGTTCGCCACCAAGCAGGTAAGAACAACCGCTATGAAGTGACCCAGGCATATCAAACAAATAATGTACAAAATGCACAAGTAACCGAGTTTATTGACGATGTCGCCAAGGCGTATGACTGGGCAGATTTACTGGTTTGCCGCTCTGGGGCGTTAACGGTATCAGAGGTCTCTGCTGCCGGAGTAGGAGCAATCTTTATCCCATTTATGCATAAAGACCGACAACAAGCTTTAAATGCTGACCACTTGGTAGAATGTGGCGCAGCAAAAATGATTGAGCAGCCTGAACTGACGGTTGACAAGCTGGTGTCAGAGATTGAGGCACTAGATCGAAGCAAACTAATGGCTATGGCGAGCGAGGCTCGTAGGGCTGCTAAGTTAGATGCAGATAAAGTGGTGGCTGAAGCCATTGTTGCACTGACGAAATAACGAGAAGATTCATGACAATTCAACATACTCAAGATTTAGCTCAAATTCGCGCTATGGTGCCAGAGATGCGCCGCGTGAAATGTATTCACTTTATCGGCATTGGTGGTGCAGGGATGAGTGGCATTGCAGAAGTGCTGCTTAACGAAGGCTACCAAATCTCAGGTTCAGATATTGCTGAAAACCCGGTGACAGAGCGTTTAACGCAAAAAGGTGCCACCGTCTATATCGGCCATGCAGAAGAGAACGTTGCTAAAGCAAGCGTTGTTGTCGTCTCAACAGCGATAAACGAAGAGAACCCAGAGATTATTGCCGCGCGAGCAGCGCGTATTCCGGTGGTTCGCCGTGCGGAGATGTTGGCAGAGCTGATGCGATTCCGCCACGGTATTGCAGTGGCGGGTACACATGGTAAAACAACTACTACAGCGCTAGTCACGCAGATCTACTCTGAAGCAGGCCTTGATCCAACTTTTGTTAACGGTGGTTTGGTTAAGAGTGCGGGTACTAATGCGCGCTTAGGTTCTAGCCGTATATTGATTGCGGAAGCAGACGAGAGCGATGCATCCTTCTTACACCTTCAACCTATGGTGAGCATCGTAACTAATATCGAAGCGGATCATATGGACACCTATGGTGGGGATTTCGAGACCTTAAAGCAAACTTTCATCGATTTCTTACATAATCTGCCATTTTACGGTCAAGCGATTGTTTGTATTGACGATCCTGTTGTACGAGAATTAGTGCCGAAGATCAGTCGCCAAGTGATTACCTATGGTTTCTCGGAAGACGCGGATGTTCGCATTGATAATTACCGTCAAGAAGGTCAGCAAGGTAAGTTCACGGTAATCCGTCAAGGCAAAGCTGACCTCGATATTACGCTCAATATTCCAGGTCGCCATAATGCCTTGAATGCTTCAGCTGCTATTGCGGTTGCAACGGAAGATGACATTGCCGACGAAGCGATCTTGAATGCGATGGCTGGCACACAAGGCACAGGCCGTCGATTCGATCATCTGGGCGAGTTTGACACTGGTAATGGCCAGGCGATGTTGGTTGATGACTATGGGCACCACCCAACAGAAGTCGATGTGACTATTCAAGCTGCACGCAATGGTTGGAAAGAGAAGCGTCTAGTGATGATCTTCCAACCTCACCGCTATAGCCGAACACGTGATCTCTATGATGATTTCGCTAATGTCCTAGAACAAGTTGATGTTTTGATCATGCTGGATGTTTACTCTGCGGGTGAAAAACCAATTGCAGGCGCGGATGGTCGAGCGCTATGTCGCACAATTCGCAGTAGAGGTAAGCTTGACCCAATTTTTGTCCCAGAAAGCAAGGCGTTACCTTCAGTTCTCGCTAATGTTTTACAAGATGGTGACTTAGTACTAACTCAGGGCGCGGGTGATGTCGGTAAAGTGGCTAAACAGCTTGCTGCTTTTGAGTTAAATATCGATAAGATGACTCAGGCCTAGTTTAAAACATCGAATTTTGGGTATTTGCGTCACTTATTGCATTTTAAGTAGCGATTTATCACTTTCAGTGTTTGATACTTTCTAGGACGCCAGTATAATCCGAAGGTTAAAGTAAGTGCTTTTGCCTCTATTATACGAATTGGGATAGGGAAAGAATAAGCGAGCTAATGGCAAGGACTATGGACTTTGATTAAAAGTGCTTTTAATGAAGGCCGTCGTTTAACCGCTATGCCACTGGTAAAAGAACATGCCTTCGGCGGCAGTTTTTTGCTGGTGGTCTTGTTGTTAATTGGCTCTCTCCTCTACTCAACGATTACTTGGATGTGGGACGACCAGCGTCTACCCCTTTCAAAAATCGTGCTTCAGGGCGAATTACACTATGTATCTGCTTTAGATGTTCAACGAGCTTTTGCTCGGCTTGAGCATGTCGGTACATTCATGTCTCAGGATGTGGATGTGTTGCAGAACATGGCAGAGTCGATCCCTTGGGTTTCTCATGCCTCTATTCGTAAGCAGTGGCCAGACACGGTTAAAGTTTTTCTGACAGAGCACCATGCAGAGGCGATCTGGAATGGTAATGCTTTGCTCAATAATTACGGTCAGATTTTTGATGGTGATATTGGCAAATTGGAAGAAGAGCGGGTCAAGCTATACGGGCCACAAGGTACCAGTGAAGAAGTTCTTCAGGTATGGCGAGACATAAGCCCGAGATTTGAAGCACTTAACCTAATGATCACATCGTTAGTTTTAAATGATCGTCGAGCTTGGCAAATCATCCTCGATAATGGAATTCGTTTAGAGCTAGGTAAAGAGTCGTTAGAAGAGCGAATAGAGCGCTTTATCTCGCTTTATAAGAATTTGGGTAGTGACACTCAGCGAGTGAGCTACATAGACCTCAGGTATGATACGGGAGCATCAATAGGATGGTTCCCAGAACAAGAGTTAGCACAAGAGACTACAGATGACTAAGACCGCTGATGACAACATTATTGTTGGTCTTGATATAGGCACTGCTACCGTATCGGCTCTCGTAGGCGAAGTATTGCCTGATGGTCAAATTAACATTATTGGCGCAGGCAGTAGTCCGTCTCGCGGGATGGATAAGGGCGGCGTTAACGACCTTGAATCGGTGGTAAAATCGGTTCAGCGTGCCGTTGACCAAGCTGAATTGATGGCCGAGTGCCAAATTAGCAATGTTTTTATTTCGCTTTCAGGGCGCCACATTGCGAGCCGTATTGAAAAAGGCATGGGAACTATCTCTGATGAAGAGGTTTCTCAGGAAGATATGGATCGTGCAATCCATACGGCAAAATCGATCAAAATTGGTGACGAACAGCGCATTCTGCATGTAATTCCTCAAGAATTTACGATTGATTACCAAGAAGGGATTAAAAATCCGCTAGGTTTATCAGGAGTGCGCATGGAAGTCAGCGTACACCTAATTTCTTGTCACAATGATATGGCAAGAAACATTATTAAGGCGGTTGAGCGCTGCGGGCTTAAAGTTGAACACCTTGTTTATTCCGGTTTAGCAGCAAGTAATGCTGTGATTACCGAAGATGAGCGTGAGCTCGGTGTATGTGTGGTAGATATTGGCGCTGGTACTATGGATGTTTCCATTTGGACTGGCGGCGCACTACGTCATACTGAAGTGTTCTCTTATGCCGGTAACGCAGTGACAAGCGATATCGCTTTTGCTTTCGGTACACCAGTGAGTGATGCGGAAGAGATAAAAGTAAAATATGGCTGTGCTCTTAGTGAGCTAGTCAGTAAAGATGACACGGTTAACGTTCCAAGCGTTGGCGGGCGCCCATCACGCAGTTTGCAAAGACAGACACTGTCTGAAGTGATTGAGCCTCGTTATACTGAGCTTATGGGGCTGGTTAATCAAACCATCGATACAGTTCAAGAAAAGCTGCGCGAAGAAGGGATTAAACATCACCTAGCAGCAGGTGTGGTGCTCACTGGTGGAGCAGCACAGATAGAAGGACTGGTCGAGTGTGCGGAACGTGTGTTCCGCAACCAAGTCAGAGTCGGCAAACCTCTAGAGGTAAGCGGCTTAACGGATTATGTAAAAGAGCCGTATCATTCTACGGCAGTTGGTTTACTTCATTATGCAAGAGACAGTCAAATAAACGACGATACTGAGTACAACGAGCCAGCGCGTTCGTCAGTAACGGGGTTGTTTGGTCGTTTGCGTAATTGGATACAAAAAGAGTTTTAACCTGAGCGGCAGGAAAAACGGAGATAACACATGTTTGAACCGATGATGGAAATGTCTGACGACGCAGTTATTAAGGTCGTTGGGGTTGGTGGCGGTGGCGGTAACGCCGTTGAACACATGGTACGTGAATCCATCGAAGGTGTTGAGTTCATTAGTATTAATACTGATGCTCAGGCGCTTCGTAAAACCAGTGTGAATAGTGTTATTCAGATTGGTGGTGATATGACCAAAGGTCTTGGTGCTGGTGCGAATCCTCAAGTAGGACGTGACGCAGCTCTCGAAGATCGCGATCGCATTAAAGAAGAGCTAAACGGTGCCGATATGGTATTTATCGCAGCTGGTATGGGCGGTGGTACTGGTACAGGTGCAGCTCCTGTTATAGCAGAAGTGGCAAAAGAGTTAGGTATCCTAACGGTTGCAGTAGTAACTAAGCCATTTAGCTTCGAAGGCAAAAAGCGTTTAGCTTTTGCTGAGCAAGGTATCGAAGAGCTTTCTAAGCACGTGGACTCGTTAATTACGATTCCTAACGAGAAGCTTCTTAAGGTACTTGGCCGTGGTATTACACTACTTGAAGCCTTTGCTAGCGCGAACGATGTATTAAAGAATGCAGTACAAGGTATTGCGGAACTGATTACTCGTCCAGGCATGATTAACGTCGACTTTGCTGACGTAAGAACAGTGATGTCAGAAATGGGTCATGCCATGATGGGTAGCGGTGTTGCTAAAGGCGAAGATCGCGCTGAAGAAGCGGCAGAAATGGCAATTTCTAGCCCACTTCTAGAAGACATTGATCTTGCTGGAGCACGCGGTGTGTTGGTCAACATCACGGCAGGTCTAGACATGCGTCTAGATGAGTTCGAGACCGTAGGTAACACAGTTAAAGCGTTTGCTTCAGATAATGCAACCGTTGTAATCGGTACTTCGTTAGATCCTGATATGGCTGATGAAATCCGTGTGACAGTTGTTGCTACTGGTATTGGCAATGAGAAGAAACCTGATATTACTTTAGTTGCGGGTGGCAAAGCGAAAGTCGCTCCTGTTGCTCAACCGCAGACTCAACCACAAACAGCACCTGCTCAGCAGACTGTCAATAAAGTGGAAGAAAAAGCGGCACCAACTTTGCAGGAAAAACCTCAGGTAACTCCTCAGCCAACGACATCAACACCGTCTGGTTCGGGTGCGGGTCAAAGTGCAGCAGCGCCTAAGGCAGATAAAGAAAGCGGCTATCTTGATATCCCTGCGTTCTTACGTCGTCAAGCTGACTAAAATAACTACAATTTGACACTGTTCAATTTTGTGGTAGCATGCACGGTCAATGTCACAATTGACCGTGATTTGTAGCATTTTTACTGAGGCAAAGTAGATGATCAGACAACGTACTCTGAAAGAAATAGTGAAAACAACTGGTGTGGGGCTCCACTCTGGTCGTAAAGTCACGCTTACTCTGCGCCCTGCTGCTGCAAATACTGGCATCGTTTATCGCCGTACCGATGTGAATCCTCCAGTTGATTTTCCTGCGGATCCTGCTTCTGTTCGCGATACTATGCTATGTACAGCACTGGTTAATGACGAAGGTGTACGTATCTCTACTGTTGAGCACTTAAACGCAGCTCTAGCGGGAATGGGAATCGATAACATCGTCGTAGAAGTTGACGCACCAGAAATTCCAATCATGGATGGCAGCGCTAGCCCATTCGTATTCTTGCTTCAGCAAGCAGGCATCGAAGAGCAAAATGCACCAAAACGCTTTATTCGAATCAAAAAGCCAGTGCGCTTTGAAGATGACGATAAATGGGCAGAATTTGTGCCATTCGACGGCTTCCGTATGGATTTCGAAATTGAATTCAACCACCCAGCGATTGAATCTGATGAACAGCATCTACTGTTTGATTTCTCATCGCAAGGTTTTGTTAAAGACATCTCTCGTGCACGTACTTTCGGCTTCATGCGCGATATTGAGTACTTACAGTCACAAAACCTATGTCTAGGTGGTAGCTTCGATTGTGCAATCGTACTGGATGAATACCGTATTCTTAACGAAGAAGGCCTGCGCTTTGACAATGAGTTTGTTACTCACAAAGTGTTGGATGCAATCGGTGATCTTTACATGTGTGGCCACCCAATCATTGGCGAATTCCGTGCATTTAAATCAGGTCACGGCTTGAACAACCAATTACTTCGTTCAGTGCTTGCAGACCAAGAAGCATGGGAATGGGTAACCTTCGAGGAAGAAGCAACCTCTCCAGTTGCATTTGCAGAACCAAACATGGTTATGGCATAACAAAATTGATTAAAAAAGCCAGACGAAAGTCTGGCTTTTTTGTTTTCTGGTCTTTCCTAAATAGCTTTAGGTTTTGGCAGCCTGCCTCGGCTACTCTTGATCTTTTTTAGCCAATTTTGCCAAGCTCTCTAATCTCGCTTTGACTTTAGGCGAGGCGCCTGTTGCGATCATTTCTAAATACTGCGCCGCTGTACCTGATATTGGGTCACGAGGTTTCGGCTTATCTTCACTGCGGTTCTTACTTCGATACAGTTCAGGATTGATCTGAACACTCACCGCAATCAAGCGAGCAAAACCTTTTGATCGTAGCTGATTCAAAATACTTAACCGTTCGTAATCAATTTTCATCTTGATCCCGGCACTTGCCACTTCGAGGATCAATTGGTTATCGCGAATGTTTGCCACCCGGCAATGATCTTCCGTCCCTTTTGGTAGGATCGACTTTAATTCTTTGTTGATCAACATGATCTCTTTAGCATGTTGTTGCAATTGAGATAGTCGTGAATCCCCAATTATCTCATCCCCTAAGGTCGGGCGGTGATCTCTCATGTTGAGCCTCTAATCAAATCGACAACTCTATTTTAGTCAATGCTCTAGAGCGAAGATAGAGCCTAATGCGAATAAACTTCCATCATATAACGAGAAAAAATAAAGAATGCTTCAAACAAATCACCTTGTTATTGGTTGTAAGAGGCAAAATTTCATAAACTATGCGCCACTTATAGTGATATAAGCCTTGAAATCTATAGTTGTCATCACAATATCTGAGGAAAGTGATTTATCTCAGTATTGCAGGGCGAACTTACCTTTCGAG
>WJXF01000082.1_pt1 | contig 26803 bp, 24 predicted proteins | sample 9263211 | NCBI WGS metagenome assembly WJXF01 (sample SAMN12697362, study PRJNA563984) | aquatic metagenome | isolation source: water sample from a prawn hatchery tank treated with erythromycin, plated on... | place: Australia | collected 2018-10-17
GAGATGGATGATGGATAAATCGCTTTCAAGCAAGATTTTTGTAGGCTTGTTTGCTGGTCTACTGATCGGTACTGCGATCCAGTACTTATTTAGCGGGATTGCAATCTTTGATACTTACCTTTTAGGCGCTGCCGAAGGCGCGGGCGGTATGTTCGTATCACTGATCAAGTTACTTGTTGTACCTTTGGTATACGTTTCAATCGTATGTGGTATTGTTGACCTGAAAGACATCACTGCCTTTGGTCGTCTTGGTGGTAAAACCTTTGCTCTATACATTATTAACACCATCATCGCGATTACTGCGGCGCTTACAGTTGGTATGATTTTCCAACCAGGTGCTGACGCGAACCTAGCAGGTACGATTTCAGAAACGGTTAAACTCACAACAACTGAAACACCTGATATCTTCTCACTAGTGGTTAACATTGTACCAAGCAACCCTGTTCAAGCGTTTGCTAATGGTGACATGCTACAAATCATCTTCATGGCAATCCTGACAGGTCTTGCTATTCAAGCTCTTGATTCACGCGGTGGTCCGGCTATTCGCACATTCAAGATGGCAAACGAAATCATGATGAAGCTAGTTGGTCTAGTAATGAGCCTTGCTCCATACGGCGTATTTGCGCTGATGATTCAGCTAGGTGCAACGTTAGACGCGAACACGCTAATGTCTGTAGCAGGCTATGTAGCGCTTGTTGTGGCAATGCTAGTGTTCTGGATCTTCTTCTTCTACCCAATGGCAGTAGGCATTGCGACAGGTACTTCTCCAAAGACGTTCCTACGTGCAACTCGTGAGCAGATCTTATTCTCTCTATCTACAGCAAGCTCGAACGCGACGATCCCTGTAACAATGCGTACTCTGACTGAGAAACTACACGTTTCAAAATCAGTAGCAGGTTTTGGTGTACCACTAGGTGCAACCATGAACATGTCTGGTGTGTCTATCTACATCGCACTAGCGACTATCTTCGTTGCAAACGCATTTGGTCAGCCAATCAACACAGCTGATGTGTTCACTCTAGGTCTTACTATCCTGCTTCTATCTATCGGTGCTGGTGGTGTTCCTGGTGGCGGCGTAGTAATGGTCGGCGTTCTTCTTCACCAACTAGGTCTTCCACCAGAAGGTCTTGCAATCATCGCAGCAGTTGACCGTATCAACGATATGTTCTGTACATCTTCTAACGTAGTAGGCGATACCGCTGTCAACACTATCGTTGCAAAAACAGAAGGTGAAATCGGCAAAGAAGAAGCAGAAGTAGAAGCGAAACCCGCTCAAGCGAATGCTTAATCATTAAAGTGTCGGATTTTGAAAGCGAGCCTTAGGGCTCGCTTTTTTGATCTAAGATTCGAGAAACGAGAGGTAAGAGTCGAGACGTTACTAGCTCGACCTGTGCTTTATAATCAAAGCTCCTAAAATACGTGCAATATCATCGCAAACATTGCACAACTCATCACATTGGTTTGAATGAAGATAATTTAGGGCAGACGCAAGCAGTAATTGGGTTTTGAGTTCTCCCACCGAACCTTTGGCTACATTCAGAAAGTATGCCGTTTCTCTCCCACTTGTTCTTTCTACACCTTCAGCGATATTGCTAGGAATAGATATACTGGAACGCCTTATTTGGTCACGAAAAGAGTAATCTTGAATATGCTGTACTGAAAGATACGTTTTCTTACAGAGTTCGAAACTTGTTTTCCAGACTTTTAGTTTTTCGTATTTCACGTTAATTCCTATTTAAAACATTAGCTTGACCCAAAGGGTTAATGCTTGCGTATAGAAATAGTATTAATAGTTGAGACTTGACAGGAGTATCAATCTGTTAAAATTGTTTCTCGCCTCTCGCCTCTCGCTCTCCAAATCTTTTTTAACTTTTTTTCACTTCGTCCCTTGAAAAGCCATTTGCCGCCCTTATCTATTGGGCATAGAGAAGCAAACATCATTATTTTTGTTTGTGAGCAAGGGTTGAAACCCGATTCTCCATCCCCACATAGGGGATATAGCAAAACGAAAATAGAAATTTATTCGGAGATAGCCTGATGGGTAAAATCATTGGTATTGACTTAGGTACTACTAACTCATGTGTTGCTGTACTAGACGGCGACAAACCACGTGTAATTGAAAACGCAGAGGGTGAGCGCACCACTGCATCGGTAATTGGTTACACAGACGGTGAAACGCTAGTAGGTCAACCTGCAAAACGTCAAGCAGTTACTAACCCAACTAACACGCTATTTGCAATTAAGCGTCTTATTGGTCGTCGTTTCGAAGACGAAGAAGTTCAGCGCGACATCGAAATCATGCCTTACAAAATCGTTAAGGCTGACAACGGTGATGCTTGGGTAGAAGCGCAAGGCCAGAAAATGGCAGCTCCTCAGGTTTCTGCTGAAATCCTTAAGAAAATGAAGAAAACTGCAGAAGACTTCCTAGGTGAGGAAGTAACGGGCGCAGTTATCACAGTACCTGCTTACTTTAACGATGCTCAGCGTCAAGCAACTAAAGATGCTGGCCGTATCGCAGGTCTAGAAGTTAAACGTATCATCAACGAACCAACAGCTGCTGCTCTAGCATATGGTCTAGACAAGCAAGGCGGCGACCGCACTATCGCGGTATACGACCTTGGTGGTGGTACATTCGATATCTCTATCATCGAGATTGACGAAGTTGAAGGCGAGAAAACATTCGAAGTACTAGCGACTAACGGTGACACTCACTTAGGTGGTGAAGACTTCGATAACCGCATGATCAACTACCTAGTTGAAGAGTTTAAGAAAGAGCAAGGTATCGATCTTAAGAACGATCCTCTAGCAATGCAGCGTGTTAAAGAAGCAGCAGAAAAAGCGAAAATTGAGCTTTCTTCTACTTCTCAAACAGACGTAAACCTACCTTACGTGACTGCAGATGCGACTGGTCCTAAGCACATGAACGTTAAAGTGACTCGTGCGAAACTAGAATCTCTAGTTGAAGACCTAGTTCAACGCTCTCTTGAGCCTCTAAAAGTTGCTCTAGCTGACGCAGACCTATCTGTGAACGACATTACTGACGTTATCCTTGTTGGTGGTCAGACTCGTATGCCAATGGTTCAAGCGAAAGTTGCTGAGTTCTTCGGTAAAGAAGCTCGTAAAGATGTGAACCCTGATGAAGCAGTAGCAATGGGTGCTGCAGTTCAAGGTGGTGTACTTGCTGGTGATGTTAAAGACGTACTTCTACTAGACGTTACTCCTCTGTCTCTAGGTATCGAGACTATGGGTGGCGTAATGACTAAGCTAGTTGAGAAGAACACAACTATCCCAACGAAAGCAAACCAAGTTTTCTCTACAGCAGAAGACAACCAGAATGCGGTAACTATCCACGTTCTTCAAGGTGAGCGTAAGCAGGCGATGTACAACAAGTCTCTAGGTCAATTCAACCTAGAAGGTATTCAGCCAGCACCACGTGGCATGCCTCAAATCGAAGTAACTTTCGACCTAGATGCGGACGGTATCCTACACGTATCTGCGAAAGATAAGTCGACTGGTAAAGAGCAGAAGATCACTATCCAAGCTTCTGGCGGTCTAAGCGACGAAGATATCGAGAAAATGGTACAAGAAGCAGAAGCTAACAAAGAAGCGGACAAAAAGTTCGAAGAGCTAGCTACTGCACGTAACCAAGCTGACCAAATGATTCACGGTACTCGTAAGCAAGTGGAAGAAGCAGGTGATGCACTTCCAGCTGACGAGAAAGAGAAGATTGAAGCAGCTATCTCTGAGCTAGAAGAAGCACGTAAGGGCGAAGACAAAGAAGCGATCGACGCTAAAGTTCAAGCACTTATGGCAGCAGCTCAAAAGCTAATGGAAATCGCTCAACAGCAAGCTCAAGCACAGCAAGGCGCTGAAGCTGGTGCAGAACAAGCACAGCCTCAACAAGATGACGTAGTTGATGCTGAGTTTGAAGAAGTTAAGGAAGACGGCAAGAAGTAATTCTTGATTCGACATACTTAATTTAATTTCTTGCGGGCGTTTGAGGAAACTCATACGCCCGTATGTTTGTAACTAAGATGTCAGTCTAGATAATGGTTCTCGAATCTCGAATCTCGAATCTCGAATCTCGAATCTCGAATCTCGAATCTCGAATCTCGAATCTCGAATCTCGAATCTTTATCTAGAATGATACAAACACCAAGCGGTGTGATAACCATCCTCCGTTTGCAGTACTACATTGGTGACGAAGAACATGTCAAAACGTGATTTTTACGAAGTATTAGGCGTAAGCCGCGATGCATCAGAGCGTGATATTAAGAAGGCCTACAAGCGCCTAGCGATGAAATTCCACCCAGACCGTAACCAGGGTGATGAAAGCGCAGCAGAAAAGTTTAAAGAAGTAAAAGAAGCGTACGAAATTCTTCTCGATCCGCAAAAGAAAGCTGCTTATGACCAATACGGTCATGCTGCTTTTGAACAAGGCGGTATGGGCGGCGGCGGCTTTGGTGGCGGCGGTGCTGATTTCGGTGACATCTTTGGTGATGTGTTCGGTGATATCTTCGGTGGCGGTCGTCGTGGTGGCGGTGGTCATCGTGCTCAGCGCGGTGCTGACCTTCGTTACAACATGGAGCTGTCACTTGAAGAAGCAGTTCGTGGTGTATCTAAAGAGATTGAAGTACCAACGCTGGTTCACTGTGACAGCTGTGAAGGTAGCGGCGCTAAGAAAGGCACCTCTGCGGAAACTTGTGGCACCTGTCATGGCCATGGTCAGGTTCAGATGCGTCAAGGTTTCTTTGCGGTTCAACAAACCTGTCCTACCTGTCATGGTAAAGGCAAGATCATTAAAGACCCATGTAATGTATGTCATGGACAAGGTCGTAAGCAGAAGACTAAGACCCTTAACGTTAAGATCCCTGCTGGCGTAGATACGGGCGATCGTATTCGTCTTTCTGGTGAAGGTGAAGCGGGTGAGCATGGCGCTCCGGCGGGTGATCTGTATGTTCAAGTTCACGTCAAAGAGCACCATATCTTTGAGCGCGATGGCAACAACCTCTACTGTGAAGTACCAGTGAGCTTTGCTATGGCAGCACTGGGTGGTGAAGTTGAAGTGCCAACACTTGATGGTCGTGTAAACCTTAAAGTTCCAACTGAGACCCAAACTGGCCGTATGTTCCGTATGCGCGGTAAAGGTGTTAAAGGTGTTCGTGGTGGCGGTGTAGGCGATCTGATTGTTAAGCTAGTGGTCGAAACGCCTGTTAACCTAAGCTCGCGTCAGAAAGACCTGCTAAAAGAATTTGAAGAGTCTTGTGGTGGTGAAGCGGCGACGAAACATAAGCCTAAATCAGAAGGCTTCTTCAACGGTGTGAAGAAGTTCTTTGATGACCTAACAAGCTAAATCTAGCTTTGAGATTTAGAAAGCCTGCTACTTAGCAGGCTTTTTTATTGCCAACAATTTGGTGGTGTCATTTCACCTGTTTGATTGATAGTCAGTTGGCTATAGTGAGTGTTTGAACACTGATCTTTTAATTGTGGGCCGATAGGTTCTGCCTTGATAGTGTACGCAGATGCTGTGGCTGAAATAGACACAGTGAAATGCTCAGTATCTAAGGTGCAAAAACTACACACCCCTCCAGATAACACCGATGTCGCTGCCGATTGATAACTCCCTGAATAGTCCCGTTCGAGTTCAATCTGAATTTTGGCTAGATCCGCCAGTGCAGCAGTCCGATGCGCCTTGAGTAGGTGACTTTGATAGCTTGGATATGCGATTGCCGCGACTATTGAGATAATGGCTAAAGCGAGCATCAATTCGACAAGTGTCATTGCTTTTACTCGATATTTTCTTGAATTACATAACTTTTTTCGAATCATTTCGAATGCTTCCTATCAGGTTGTTCGCCTATTTTTCTAAGCTGCTAGCATGTCTTCAAGTTGGAAACTTCTTTACATTTGACTTTGCATAGGAATTTGGGAAATGTCTCGCGGGTTTACTCTGTTAGAGCTCTTAATCACGGTGTTGGTGTTTGCTGCATTACTTTCAGTCGCTGTACCCAGTTTTCATAATCTTCATCTCAATAGTCAAATGCTCAGAGCAGCCAACGAGCTCAATGGCTTTTTAAACCAAGCTCGTTCTGAAGCGATCTGGAGAAACCGCGATTTATGGGCGCATTTTACTTTTTCTTCTTCGCCAGTTTCAGCCAAAGACTGGACGGTGACACTGACAGATTCAGACACTATGGGAGAGGGGAACAAAATTTTATTTTTGCAGGGCACTTCATTTAAAGACTTACAACTCGATTGGACTTATTCCGCGGATAGAATCAAATTCGATGGTCTACGCGGTCGAGTAAAAGATGGCAGCTTGAGCTTCTACCCTAAAGGTCACGCTAGCCAAGCGTTGCTTGTAAAAAGCTCCTACGCGGGTAACCGAATCATGATCTGCGCGCTTAGTGAAAGTAGTTATGGTTTTCCTAACTGTGCGTAATTGCCGTCTACGTGGGGCAAGTCTAGTCGAGCTTCTGATCGCTTCGATCATGGGAGTGATGGCGATTGGGGTTATCGGTTCGGTATTTATTAGTGGACAAAAGCTCGCCACCGAACGAGGAAAGCAACTGCTGCTTGCGCAAAATCTATCGAGTACCGTGCAGCAAATAAAAGAGGACATTCACCGGGCAGGTTTTAATGGCGTTGCGCCTGCCTCTGCCCTATTGTCAGGGGCGACTTCTCCCTTGCATATAGAAAATGAGCCGGGATTGCTGGGTTATGTTTACCGCATAGCTTCTACGGGAAGCGCTTCATTTCGTAATATCGTCTATAAACGTGAAGAGTCTAAGATCTCAGAGCTCGGAGACTCACTTAAGCTGTGTGAAAAGCACACTAGCGAGCCTCTCTCAATTTCCTCCGCTTCTTCATCTGGGCTTGGAGGCTACTGTTTTAATTTGTTTAACCCTAAACAAATATCTGTGACAGGATTTTCCCTGAACAAAGAGGTGATAAAAGGTGGCGAGGCTGAGAAGCTAATGGTGAACATTTCAATCCACGCCCACCTAGTTACTGACACAGAGATAACCTATCAAGCCAATGTCACTACGTTGCTTAGGAATTGGCAATGAGCCGCTTCATTGAAAGAGGGTTTGCGACTCTACTTATTACCAGCGTTGTTTTGGTCACTGCTTTATTAGTGGGGCTAACCAGCTACAAAGTTCTGTTTTATCAGATTAAAAGAGCGCAAAACGAAGTAAAGGTTAGGCAGGCTCACTGGTTATCAGAAGCGGGCGTAGAATGCGCCTACGCTTATGTAAATGCATTTCCGGATCAGCTTAACGCGCTTTCTTCTGCCTCCAACACCTTGCTCAATGATGTATGTAAAGAAACCTTGCAACTAGAAGCGCTTTATATCGAGCCGCTCAGCGAAGATAACTACGTTGTACACGCCAATAGTGAAAACTATCGAGTCAATCGCCGTTTTCATCACAGTGAAGTAAGTGGTATGGGCGCGATTCAATCGACAGCGGACTTACGTTTGATAGGCAGTATTGATATTGCTCCAGATGCCCCAAGAGAGGCTAGAACTGATGGTTTTTATGACTGCGTGGCGGTGAGGTATCTATCTAAAGTGGTGTTTGAAACAGGGGGAAGTGCAGGAACATTGTCGACTAGCGCGCCTATGGCCAACGGACCTTATGCAGGTTTTAGTGGTGAGTGCGTGCCAGAATACAAAACCTCTCTTTCTAGCAACCAAAGCACCTCTGAAAATGGCAACCTGTTTAAAAACGATTACCAGCAAGACTCACAGCTTAGTACATTTCAGAACTACTTCAATATGGCGAAAAACGCTGAAAATATAGCGCGCGCTAAGCTGCAATATCAGGTGATCTCGTTAGCGACTATTTCTGACGGCCACAACTGCGCTGATGTGATTAATAGCCACTTAACATCGACCAATAACAAGCTATGGATAGAAGGGCATTGCATCATCACTACTCCTTTGAATATTGCTTGGCCGTCATCACTAGTGGTGGAGAATGGTATTTTCTCCTCGACAGGTTCAAATGTATTTGCCGGTTCTTTCTATCACTTAGTGGATATGTCGTCATTAGACTTTAGCGCGTCGAGCCTGAGCGATTATTGGAGTTCTGTCAGTTTTTATAGCTCAATTCATGCTTGGCTGGGTAGTCATACTGTCTATTTTGATAACGGCTCATTTCATCCCAAAGGTGGGTTACATTTTGATGCACAGGGTGGGGAAGTGGTACTAAAAGGCTCCTATGACTTAGATTATTCAGCGGCGAATAACCCTATTGAGGGGCGTAAAGCGTTTGCTTGGTATCCCGGAGGCTGGTATGGGCAATAGTCGGCGAGGCTTTACTTTATTGGAAGTGCTAATTGCCTTGTTGCTGATCGGTATTGCGAGTCTAGCTTTGATTAAGTTACAGGTTTACATCGAGCAAAGAAGTGATTTTGCGGTTAAGAGTATTGAAGGATTAAACCTGATAGAAAATAAACTGGAGTGGTTTCGTACCCGAGGGGCTGACCCAAGTCAGTCTGGCGTCGCGGTCGCAGATTTCGATTTGATAAGCAGTGGTTCAGACTCTCTACATTCTTATCAGCTTGTTTGGCAAATTAGTACGCCATCTGCTGAACTTTCCTCTTCTCTTAAACAGATAACGATAACCGCACAGTGGCAAGATCGTCTAGGAGAGCCCCATCAATTAACTCTTAACACAATGATTGCGAGAGGTGGTGAATTTATAAGCAGATAGATTCATATTGTGAATTGGTAGATCTATTTTACTAACCTGCATACGTTATATTTTGCATTTTGGTTTCATTATTGTTTAGTAATCTCGAGTGTTTGTGTTTTGACTTTGTTGCACGTAGATGGCGTTTTTGCAAAATATGTCTCCAATTATGGAAAAACCTCTAGATTGTTGTGCTTTATTAGAGTGGATTCACTAAAATACGTGGTGAAAAATAGACCGACATAATAAATGCATAAAGGTCTACCGCAACAACATCACATATGGAGTTACCATGAGTAACCAAGCAATTAATAAAGCTCCGTCACCAAAGCCTAGTGGTATGGACCGCTTCCTTAACTTTATTGAACGAGCAGGTAACAAGATCCCGGACCCTGCGATTCTGTTCTTTTGGGCACTGATCATTACATGGGGTGCGTCTGCCCTTCTTTCTAACTTCACGTTCGACCTTATTAATCCACGTTCGGGTGAAGCGCTTGCAATCAACAACCTTCTGACTGGCGAATCTCTAGCAAGCTTTCTCGCGAACATGGTAACTACCTTTACTGGTTTTGCACCGCTAGGTATCGTGCTTGTTGCGATGCTAGGTGTTGGTGTCGCTGACTCTTCTGGCTTCATTACTACTGGCCTGAAGAAAATGCTTAACTTCACACCAGCTAAGCTTCTTACACCAATGCTAATCCTTGTCGCAATCGTATCGCACACTGCAGCAGATGCGGGCTACGTACTGGTTATTCCTCTTGGTGGTATCATTTTCCACGCAGCTGGTCGTCACCCTCTAGCGGGTATCGCAGCGGCGTTTGCTGGTGTATCTGGTGGTTTCTCTGCTAACTTTATCCCTTCAGGTATTGACCCACTATTAGCAGGTTTCACGCAAACAGCAGCACAAGTTCTTGACCCTGAGTATGTGGTTAACCCACTGGCGAACATTTTCTTCACGGGCATTTCTTCAGTCATCATCGTAGCGATTGGTTGGTACGTTACTGAGAAAATCATTGAACCTCGCCTAGCTAATACACCAGTTGATGAAGATGCAGAAAAAGCACCTGATTTAGGTTCATTCACTGAACTTGAGTCAAAAGCGTTCCGTTACGCAGGTTGGGCTATGCTTGCGGGTATCGCTCTATTGGTTGTTGCTCTGATCCCAGAGACATCAGCACTGCGCTCTCCAGAAGGTGAAATTACAGCGTTCTCAGCGCCAATTATGAAGTCGATTGTTCCATTGATCTTCATTCTGTTTATCATCCCTGGTTACGTTTACGGTAAAGTGTCAGGTACGTTCAAAACCAGTAACGATATTATCAAAGCGATGGCGGATACTATGTCTACCATGGGTGCTTACATCGTAATGTCGTTCTTCTGTGCTCAGTTCCTATCAGCGTTCGCTCAGTCAAACATTGGTACTCTATTAGCGCTTTACGGTGCTGAAGGGCTGAAAGCCATGAATCTGCCTGGTGAAGCAACGATCATCGGTATGATTCTTCTAACAGCGGCAGTTAACCTTCTAATCGGTTCTGCGTCAGCGAAATGGGCTCTGATTGGTCCAATCCTTGTTCCAATGCTAATGGCAGTAGGTATCTCACCTGAGCTATCTCAAGCAGCATACCGTGTAGGTGACTCAGTATCGAACATCATCTCTCCTCTGATGGTCTTCTTCCCACTTGTCGTGGTGTACTGTCAGCGTTATGTGAAGTCGACTGGTATCGGTACGCTAGCCTCACTAATGATGCCATTCTCTATCGCAATGCTAATCGGTTGGTCTATCTTCCTAGTTGCGTACTGGATGCTAGGTATCCCTCTAGGTATTCAAGCGCCATACACTTACACGATGTAATTGTTGGTCACCGAACACTGAATGATAAAGCCTCGCTAATTAGCGAGGCTTTTGTTTTTGAGTGGAATATAAGTCTAATAAATGGATTAATGCTGGTTTCTTTAATTGTAAAAATTAATTTTTATTGGTTATAAATTCTTTTAAATGGCGATTAATTGACATTAACAGTAGATCTGTATGTTGTGCTTTGGCCTTTTGTTTGGTTATAGCTATTAATGATGGTTTTTTATATCGCTTACTCTCATGAGTGTGGTTTTACACCATATATTCTGTTTGATAATGTGCCCGACCAATTTATTAAATGTGACTCAGTTAAAAGTTTAGGATGTCATTTATGAGTGAAATTGCAGCGCCTGAAGCAAAGCCTTCAGGGGTGATAGGGTTCATCGAAAGAGCGGGTAAGAAGATCCCAGATCCGGTCATTATATTTATGTTCTTGTTTGCGCTTTCTCTGGTCATTACCGGATTAATGGATGGCGTGAGCTTTGAAACCATTGGCAAAGGTGGGGAAGCCGTTGAGTTCTCGATTAAGAACATGCTAGCGGCGGAAAATTTCCGTTGGATGTTTGAGAACGCTCTACTGCAAAACTGGCTAGCGTTTGGTCACGGCGTACTTGGCGTTATCTTGATTGTAATGTTAGGTGTAGGTATCGCCGAGAACTCCGGACTTTTAACCGCAGTTATCAAAAAAGTCGGCCTAAAGATTAGTGACCGCTTACTGCCACTATTAGTTGTCTTCCTTGGCATCATGAGTTCTATTGCGGCTGATGCAGGTTACTTAGTACTGATTCCTTTAGCGGGCCTTCTATATGCAGGTCTTGGCAAAAACCCATTGATTGGTATGGCGGCGGCATTTGCAGGTGTATCAGCAGGCTTTAGCGCTAACTTACTACCAGCAACACCAGTTGATGTTGTTTTGGGTGTGAACGCTAAGATCTTTGCCGAGTCACAAAACATCCCATTCGTTGGTCGCAACGGTGAAGAGCTTAACCCAGCAACAATGCACTATTTCTTCGTTTTAGTGTCAACCTTCTTACTCGCTGTTGTTGGTGCTTGGGTGACCACACGCTTTATCACTCCACGTCTGGAAAAGATGTCTTATCAACTGCCTGAGGAGGTAAACTTTGATGAGTTTGAACTTACGGAGAAAGAGCAAAAAGGTCTGCGTTGGTCTGGTGTTGGCCTGTTAGTAACCTTAGCTGCGATCTATGGCTTAGCGGTTGGCCCGTTAGCGACTTATACCAATGAAGCTGGTAAAGAAGTAACCCCTTACTTAGATAACATCATCCTGCTGATCTCTTTAGTGTTTGCTGTTGTTGGTCTGTGCTTTGGTGTGGCAACGGGCAAGTTCAAGAAGTTGCAAGACGTTGTAAGTGCGATGGTTAAGCAGATGAACACCATGGGTTATGTGTTAGTACTAACCTTCTTCTGTTACAACTTCTTAGCGCTACTTAGCTACTCAGGTTTAGGTACTTATGTGACTTACCTTGGCGCAACTTTCTTACAGTCATTAGGTCTTCAACAGTTCCCAGCGTTAATGCTACTTGGCTTTATTTTGACCACTGCTGTGATTAACTTGTTCGTTGGTGGCCTAACGTCAAAATGGATGCTGCTTGGTCCAATCTTCGTTCCTATGCTGTATCAGGTTAACCCAAACATGACGCCAGATTTAGTCACCGCGGCTTACCGTGTTGCTGACTCTTCAACCAACATCATTACTCCTATGATGAGCTATGCGGGTGTTGTTCTGGCCTTTATGCGTAAGTACAAACCTGAGCTGACATTTGGTGATGTGATTGCCATTATGGTGCCATATTCTGTTGCTTTCTTGACTTTGTGGTCGGCAGTATTGATTGGCTTCTTTACCTTTGGTTTGCCGTTAGGTTTTTAATCTAACCGAACTCTTTATTAACACCGCCCAGCTTAAAACGCTGGGCGTTTTGTTATACTCGATTTGAAACGCTATAATCCATCCCCCCAATTAATGCTGCGAGCAAACATAGTGTCTACTGAGCAAGAAGCCCCACAATTTTCTGAACAAGATCATCATTTTATGCGTTTGGCACTTAAGCTTGCCGAAAGAGCAGAAGCTGAAGGTGAAGTGCCTGTTGGCGCTGTACTGGTAAAAGAGGGCGAAGTGATTGCTGAGGGGTGGAACCAATCCATTGGCGAGCATGACGCGACGGCTCATGCCGAAATGCAGACTCTACGTAAAGCTGGGCAAGCCTTGCAGAACTACCGTTTGTTGGACACGACACTCTATGTCACTTTAGAGCCATGCCCGATGTGCGCAGGAGCACTTCTACATAGTCGAGTCAAGCGAATCGTATTTGGGGCGCGCGATCTCAAAGCAGGGGCTGCAGGAAGTGTGTTGAATCTATTCGAACACCAAGCGGCTTACCACTATGCGGATGTTGAATATGGCCTACTAGAAGATGAGTGCCGTATTCAGTTACAGACGTTTTTTAGACGTCGTCGTAAGGAGCAAAAAGCGCAGCGTAAAAAAGCGAGAAAGTTGCAGCAGAGGGGCCTGTAGGTTTTCAAGCAAACATCTTAGCTAAGATGTTTGCTCTCTGGGTTTATACAGCGATTAACTGCATAAATGCGCGGTGACGTGCAATCACCTTTTTCTTGTTGTTGCTTAACATACGCTTACGGCGGTTTGCGGCAACGGTTTTATTAAGGCGTTTTGACTGCATTTTACGTCTTTGCATAAAACAACCTCCTATTGTGGTTAAAATAAAATCAATCACGAACGGTATCGAAGGTAACTGATATTCAGACGGTTAACGTCTTATACCTGCTCATTGTTACGATTTTAAGAAAGTTCGCAAGTGATCTTCGACACGATATTATATGTGGGCGAGGGAGAGGGAATTCAAGAGCGCAATCTTTAAACAAAGTTGCGCTCTTAACAGTGATTATTCGTTGGTGCTTTTACTCGCTGACGCAGGCTCTGCCGCTGAGATAGGCATAGCGTCTGAGACCGCAGTTTCAGGTACTTGGATCACAGTAAGGTCATCTATGCTTACGTCTTCGCTAGATGCCGTCTGCTGCTCAACATGACCAATGATACTTTGGTAATAGCGGCGAATATTCTCGACGTAATTTCGCGCTTCATCACCGCGTGCAAAACCATAACGAGTTTGGCTGTAGTATTTCTTTTGACGCAGCAATGGTAGACGATCTTTTACATCTGACCACGCATCGGGGTTCCCGCCCTGACGTTTGGTTAGGCGTCTTGCATCCATCATATGCCCATATCCCACGTTATATGAAGCCAGCGCAAACCAGATCTTTTCGTGCTCTTCAATCGAATCAGGAATGCGATCGACCATTCTACGCAGGTACTCTACACCGCCGCGCACTGATTGCTCAGGATCGAGACGGTTAGTCACTCCAACACTTTTTGCCGTTGGTAAGGTCAGCATCATCATACCGCGTACACCAGTCGGAGATTTTGCCACCGGGTTCCAGTGAGACTCTTGGTAAGCCAATGCTGCGACTAAGCGCCAGTCAAATTCATCTGAATACTTCTTAAATAAAGGCGACCATTTAGGCAGTTTGGAATCGAGTGCACGAATGAAGGCGCGAGTATCGACATAATCAAAGCTGCCAATGTGGCCAATGTATTTCTCTTCTAAAGAAGCAAGATGTCCCGATTGATTAACCGCACCGAAAAACTCAATCAATAAGCCATATAAGCTTTCATCCTGAGAAGGGCGCAAGAACCATGAGATAGGTTGGTCTTCAGTCAGTTCGAATGCTAAAGCAATATCAGGGTAGATACGTTGTGATAATGAAACCTCGACCGAATCTGCGACAGTGAATCTAAGTTCCCCTTGAGAGACGGCTTTAAGCAGATCGTTAACGTCAGCATTGGGGTCGATATGGTAAGAAAATTCTGGGTGCTGAGCCTGAATGTCGGTCAGAGTTTTATTGAAGTGAGAATCTCCAACAATACTCAAAACGTCTTTTCCTTCATTTTTCTCGATCAATTCAGCCTGCTTTGCCAGCAACTGCTTTAAGTTTCTTGGACGCCAATTGCCTTTTTTGTATACCACTTGTTGGCTTACGTAATAGTAAGCAGGGCCTGGACGAAAGTTTTTGAGCCTTTCTGGAGATTGACTCAGCCCCGCGGCAATGATGTCAATCTCTCCTTTTTCTAGAGCAGGGTAAAGGCTAGAAATACGATAAGCAGGCTTCATTTCAAGCTGAACGCCCAATTCATTGGCAAACTCCCGCGCCAATTCGTAATCGAGACCCGCAGGGCCATCTGGGCCAATGTAATACGATAGTTGATTATTGAGTGTGCCCACGCGCAGCACGCCACGCTCTTTAATTAAGTCGAGTTCACTTTTAGGTTCAGACTCTATTTGACAGCCAGAAAGCAGCAAAGCGGCAAACATAATTAGGCTCAGTGACTTAAAGTGACTTATATAATACTTCTTCATTAACAACGATCTCATACATCCAGTACGGCATTTATATCAAAGTGTCATGACAAGGCAAGCCAATCAGTGACTAGGCGAGATAAGAGTTCTTAAATTCTTAATCTTGCTGTATTTCAAAATTGACAAAAAAAATGACGCAAACGGTTGCTTTTGGTGTTACATCACAAAAACAATTGCTATATAATGCGCTCGCATCATAGAGGTGGAATCGGCATAGGTTTGAAAAACCTTCGGGAATAGCTTCGAAGAAAATACAGTAACCCACTGAATTTATTCCAATATCACCTTAATCAATTGCATGAGAGACCTAAGCGCATGAGAATTTTTCGTGGCTCCCCAGCTCTATCTGAATTTCGTGTTAACAAGCTTCTAGAGCTTTGTCGTGAACTTGGCCTACCTGTAACCGGTATTTACGCTGAGTTTGCTCACTTTGCTGATCTAACGTCAGACCTAGATGCGTCTGAAGTTGAGAAACTAGAAAAACTACTGACTTACGGTCCAACAATTGAAGAGCACGAGCCAGAAGGTCTTCTTCTGCTAGCTACTCCTCGTCCTGGTACTATCTCGCCATGGTCTTCAAAATCGACTGACATTGCTAATAACTGTGGTCTAGATAAAGTCGTTCGTCTAGAGCGCGGCACGGCTTATTACATTGAAACTTCTGCTGAACTGACTGAACTGCAACTCGTCGAGCTTAAAGCGATTCTTCATGACCGCATGATGGAAGTGGTTTTCACTGACTTTGAATCTGCACAAGCGCTTTTCCAAGTGGCAGAACCTGCACCAGTAGCGGATGTTGACCTACTTAATGGCGGCCGCGCTGCGCTTGAAAACGCAAACGTTACCCTAGGCCTTGCGCTTGCCGATGACGAAATCGAATACCTTTACGATGCGTTTGTAAACAAGCTTGATCGTAACCCGACAGACATCGAACTGATGATGTTTGCACAGGCGAACTCGGAGCACTGTCGTCACAAGATCTTTAATGCAGACTGGACTATCGACGGCGTTAAGCAAGAGAAGTCTCTGTTCAAGATGATCAAGAACACATTCGAAACGACACCAGAAAACGTGCTGTCTGCTTACAAAGATAACGCAGCAGTAATGGTGGGTTCTGATGTAGGTCGTTTCTTCCCGAACCCAGAAACTCGCCAGTACGGTTACAACCAAGAGAAAGCGCACATCCTAATGAAGGTGGAAACGCACAACCACCCAACGGCTATCTCTCCTTGGCCGGGCGCTTCGACTGGTTCTGGTGGTGAAATCCGCGACGAAGGCGCAACAGGTATTGGCGGTAAGCCAAAAGCCGGTCTGGTTGGTTTTACTACATCTAACCTACGTATTCCTGGTTTTGAACAGCCATGGGAAACAGATTTTGGTAAGCCAGGTCGCATCGTTAACGCACTAGATATCATGCTAGAAGGCCCACTTGGTGGCGCGGCGTTCAACAACGAATTTGGTCGTCCAAACCTACTTGGTTACTTCCGTACTTACGAAGAGAAAGTTAACTCTCACGCAGGTGTTGAGGTTCGCGGTTACCACAAGCCAATCATGATTGCTGGTGGTATGGGTAACATCCGTGACGAGCACGTACAGAAGAAAGAGATCCCAGTCGGTGCAAGCCTAATCGTTCTTGGTGGTCCTGCGATGAATATCGGCCTTGGTGGCGGTGCGGCATCTTCAATGGCGTCTGGTCAATCAGCAGAAGATCTAGATTTTGCTTCAGTACAGCGTGAAAACCCAGAGATGGAACGCCGCTGTCAGGAAGTTATCGACCGTTGTTGGCAGCTTGGTGAAGAGAACCCAATCGCATTCATCCACGATGTAGGCGCAGGCGGTATCTCTAACGCACTTCCAGAGCTTGTAGACGATGGCGAGCGTGGCGGTATTTTCCAACTGCGTGATGTACCAAACGACGAACCTGGCATGAGCCCGCTTGAGATCTGGTGTAACGAATCTCAAGAGCGCTACGTAATGGCGGTTGCACCAGAGAACATGGAAGTATTCGATGCGATCTGTAAGCGTGAGCGCGCACCATACGCTGTAGTAGGTGTGGCGACGGAAGAGCGTGAACTGAAACTTGAAGATTCACACTTCGACAACACGCCAATCGACATGCCAATGGATGTACTTTTAGGCAAGACGCCTAAGATGCACCGCGATGCGAAAACACTGAAAGCGAACAATCCAGCAGTTAACCGTGACGGTATTGAGTTAAACGAAGCCGCAGAGCGCGTGCTACGTCTACCAACGGTTGCAGAGAAAACATTCCTTATCACTATCGGTGACCGTACGGTGACTGGCCTAGTGGCGCGTGACCAAATGGTTGGCCCATGGCAGGTGCCAGTAGCAAACTGCGCAGTAACTGCAGCAAGCTACGACACTTACCACGGTGAAGCGATGTCGATGGGTGAGCGTACGCCAGTGGCTCTACTAGACTTCGGTGCTTCGGCTCGTCTAGCGGTGGGTGAGGCAATCACAAACATCGCAGCGACAAACATCGGTGATATCAAACACATTAAACTGTCTGCAAACTGGATGTCTCCAGCCGGTCACCCTGGTGAAGATGCAGGTCTTTACGAAGCGGTGAAAGCGGTGGGTGAAGAGCTATGTCCAGCGCTTGGTCTAACTATCCCTGTCGGTAAAGACTCAATGTCGATGAAGACTAAGTGGGAAGAGAATGGTGAGCAGAAAGAAGTAACCTCTCCGCTATCTCTAATCATCACTGCGTTTGCACGTGTTGAAGATGTACGTAAGACAATTACTCCTCAGCTTCGCACAGACAAAGGCGATACTAGCCTTGTACTTATCGACCTAGGTAACGGTCAAAACCGTCTAGGTGCAACAGCACTGGCGCAGGTTTACAAGCAGCTTGGTGATAAGCCGGCAGACGTAGACAACGCAGCGCAGCTAAAAGGTTTCTACGAAGGCGTTCAAACTCTTGTCGCGAACGACCAAGTTGTGGCATACCATGATAAGGGTGATGGCGGTCTATTCGTTACTCTAGCTGAGATGGCATTCGCGGGTCACTGTGGTGTGAAAGCTGATATCGCTGACCTAGGTGAAGATGTGTTAGCGGCACTATTCAACGAAGAGTTAGGTGCGGTACTTCAAGTTAAGAACGATGACCTAGACGCTGTACTGTCTACGCTAGCAGCAAACGGCCTTGAAGCATGTTCACACGTAATTGGTTCTGTAGAAGCGTCTGATGAGCTAGTGATTACTTCTGGTGACACAGTAGTTCTTGAGCGTAACCGAACTGAACTGCGTACTATCTGGGCTGAGACGACGCACAAGATGCAAGGTCTACGTGATAACCCGGCATGTGCTGACCAAGAGCACGAAGCGAAGAAAGACAACTCTGACCCAGGTCTAAACGTTAAGTTAAGCTTCGATGTGAACGAAGACATTGCAGCGCCATACATCGCGAAAGGTGCTAAGCCCAAGATGGCAATCCTACGTGAGCAGGGCGTGAACTCTCACGTTGAGATGGCAGCTGCATTTGACCGTGCAGGTTTTGAAGCAACAGATATTCACATGAGCGACATCCTAACTGGTCAAGCGGTTCTAGAAGAGTACCAAGGTCTAGTCGCTTGTGGTGGCTTCTCTTACGGTGACGTACTAGGTGCGGGTGAAGGTTGGGCGAAGTCTATCCTGTTCAACGAGCAAGCTCGTAACCAGTTCCAAGGCTTCTTCCAACGTGAAGATACTTTCTCTCTAGGTGTGTGTAATGGCTGTCAGATGCTGTCTAACCTGAAAGAGTTAATTCCAGGTGCAGACCTGTGGCCACGCTTCGTACGTAACGAATCTGAGCGTTTTGAAGCACGCTTCAGCCTAGTGGAAGTTCAGAAGTCTGATTCCGTATTCTTCGACGGTATGGCAGGCTCTCGTATGCCAATCGCAGTTTCTCACGGTGAAGGCCGCGTAGAAGTGCGTGATGCTGACCACCTAGCCGCGATTGAATCATCAGGTACGGTAGCAGTGCGTTACGTGGATAACCACGGTAATGCGACTCAGCAATACCCGAACAACCCGAACGGTTCACCAAACGCAATCACAGGTCTAACGACGCAAGATGGCCGCGTGACTATCATGATGCCGCACCCTGAGCGCGTATTCCGTACAGTTGCGAACTCTTGGTCTCCTGAAGGTTGGGGTGAGAACGGTGCTTGGATGCGTATGTTCCAAAACGCACGCAAGAACATCGGCTAATTAAGCCGAAATTCGTTCTCTACTCTGTAAATAGTAAAGCGCTGGTTGAAAGGCCAGCGCTTTCTTTGTTTAGAATCGGGAAGCGGGAACGGGCTTCGCCCTTCGAGAGTTTTTCGTTCCCGCATCCCGAATCCATAGCGAAGCGTTCCTAAATAAAAAGGGTTGATACCATGTACCAACCCTCAAAAACTTTCCAGTTATCCGGCTCTATTTTTGAAAAACTAATAGCCAACAGCCACTTTTTGCGCTCTAATACCGCGCTTGCCAAGGGATGGCTAAATCCCTCAATATTCCATTAGAATCCCTTAGGAAATGAAAATGTCGAACAACAAAAAATTTGCCATTCGTGTTACTGAAAAGCGTAACGGTTGGTGTGCAGAGATCACTCGCCAAGTGACTTCACGTAAAACGTCAGTATCAAAACGTGAAACCGGCTTTGAAACTGAATCAGCAGCACAAGAGTGGGCTGAAAAAGAGCTAGCAGGTTTTATCCAAAACCAAGCTCAACGTAATGAGCGTAAAGGCGAAGCACGTAAAGTTCGCATCGAACGTGAAGAGCGACTGGCTCAAGAAGCCGCTGAGAAGAAAGCACGTTACGAAGAAGCGAAACGCGCAGCAGCAGCGCAAGCTGAGCTTGACGATGAAGATGATTTCTTCGAAGAAGAGTAATAAGTCGTCATTCAATAAAAAACCGCCAGAGAGGCGGTTTTTTTGTATCTAATCAACGGTAGATTAACGGAACTGGCCAGCTTCAGGTAAGAAATCAAATCCAGCAGAGGCTAACTTGGTTTCTAGCGCTGATTTATCAATGTCAAAGAAAGCGACAAGTTTGTCTAAATCACCGCCGAAATCATCACGTAACTTCATGTTGACGATACTCATCAACATGACAGGATCCATTGATTCAAAGTTGGCTAAGTTCATTACTTGTCCTCAAAGTCTGATATCAGCAAGTTTGCCGCTGCAAATGCTGCTTTTTCACGAGCCTCTTTAGGCAAAGACTCATCCGCAGCGATGTCGTTTAACGCTCTTACTGCGCATGAAATAGCTTGTGGGACATAGGCTTGATCGCCGCTTCCAATCTGTGCGTACAGTTCACGCACTAATTCACAACAGCCGTATACTTGCATGGCTTATACTCCGATAAATGATAACTGCTCTCAAATATACACACTCAAATTCGGAAACTCAAAGTGTAAGCTTGTCCTAACGCAAAGCGTATGACGACGTGTTCAAAACCTAAGCAAAATTAATCAGTTTGCAGTTGTTGTTCTAGCTGGAAGGTGACCTCTGGGGCGAGCTGGAGCTGCTTTGCTAGCTCTTGAAGATAAGCCTTTTCCATAAAGTTTTGTTCATCAACCACAATCAAAGAGGCAAGATAAATCTCAGAGGCCTGCTGTGGTGAGTGAGCTAGCCTTGCTATTTCGCTTGGGTCGAGTGGTTTGTTGAGCTCACTGTGAATCAATTGCTGAAGTTGGGTATTGGCCCCTGCTTGTGTCAGGGTGGATTCAATACGCTCCATCTCTTCATTATCGACGTGGCCGTCAGCTTTAGCAGCGGCAATCATCGCTTTGATTATTAACTCGTCATGGATATTGTCATTTGAATTAAAGGTTTCTTGTGGAGATGCTGTAGGCTGCTTAGCTTGATAGTCGTTGTAGACTTTGTAAGCCAATGCGCCAAGCGCAGCGACGCCACCAATCTTTAGCGCGTTTTTGCCGACTTTTTTACCCATCTTTTTGCTCTTCTTCGAACCCATTAATAGGCTCACTAAGCCACCACCCACGGCTCCTGCGCCTAAAGACTTTAGAGTGTTTGAATTGGATTGCTGCTTAAGCTGCTGTTGCCCTTTTTGGACAATGTCTGAGCTAAGGGCTTGATTGAGTAGGCTTTTAAGATCCATACGTTACCTCCGTCATTTTTGTCAGGATAAGGTAGCGAAGATGAATGGAGGATTAACAGTGGTAAAGAAAAAAGACGAGCATGAGCTCGTCTTTGTATTTGATCGGGTTTAGTAGCGTATTAGTCTTCTGCGTGACCGTGGATTCCAAGCAGCTTACCATCGAGGTAGGCTTCTTTTTCATCTTTCATTACCAAGCGCTCTTCCACTAACCATTTTACCACCATAGGGTAAATGCGGTGCTCTTGAGTTTGAACACGCTCCGTCAGAGTCTCAACCGTATCTTCATCAAAAATCGGCACTTTCGCTTGTAGAATCACAGGACCACCATCAAGTTGCTCTGTCACAAAGTGAACGCTAGTACCGTGTTCTTCATCACCAGCATGGATAGCACGTTGGTAAGTGTTCAATCCAGGGTATTTAGGTAATAGAGAAGGGTGGATGTTAATCATGCGTCCCATATAGTGACGAACGAATTCGCCACTTAAGATACGCATGTAACCCGCAAGCACGATGACATCAGGTTGATACTCATCGATCTGCTTCATCAACTCATGGTCAAAGGCATCACGAGTATCGAATGCTTTAGGATCAAGGAAATGTGCTGCTGAACCCGCTTTTTTTGCTCGTTCTAAAGCATAGACGCCTGCCTTGTTAGAGAATACGGCAGTGACTCGGCCACCTGTAATTTGGGTGTTACATGCGTCAATAATCGCCTGTAAGTTGGAGCCATTTCCTGAAACTAAAACAACAATACTCTTCATGCTTATTTGATCTCTACTTGTTCTTCGCCTGCTTCAGCGTTTGCGATTTCGCCAATTACCCATGCATTCTCACCTTCGTCCTGAAGAAGCTTAACAGCAGCATCTGCTTGATCTTTTGGTAGAGCAATAACAAGGCCAACACCACAGTTAAATGTGCGGTACATTTCGTGAGTGGTTACGTTGCCTTTTTCTTGTAGCCATTTGAAGATAACAGGCCATTCCCAGCTGTTTCCATCAACAACGGCTTTAGTGCCTTGTGGAAGAACACGTGGGATGTTTTCCCAGAAACCACCACCTGTGATGTGAGAGATTGCATGGATATCGTGCTTCTCAATCATCTTAAGTGCTGATTTGATGTAAATTTTTGTTGGTTCTAGTAGGTGCTCACCAATAGTGCGGCCTGCTAGCTCTTCGTTTTTGTCTGCGCCAGATACTTCAAGAATCTTACGGATCAACGAGTAACCGTTTGAGTGTGGACCGCTTGAACCTACAGCGATAAGTGCATCACCAGCGGCAACTTTAGTGCCGTCGATTACGTCTTCTTTTTCAACAACACCGACACAGAAGCCAGCAACGTCGTAGTCTTCGCCTTCGTACATGCCTGGCATTTCTGCCGTTTCACCACCGATTAGCGCACAACCTGCTTGTACACAGCCGTCTGCGATACCAGATACTACGTCAGCAGCAGTATCAACATCGAGTTTGCCTGTTGCGTAGTAATCTAAGAAGAACAATGGCTCAGCACCTTGTACGATTAGATCGTTGACACACATAGCAACAAGATCAACACCTATAGTGTCGTGCTTTTTCATATCCAGAGCTAAGCGCAGTTTAGTACCAACGCCGTCTGTACCTGAAACGAGAACTGGCTGTTTGTATTTAGTTGGCAGTTCGCATAGTGCGCCAAAACCACCAATACCACCCATTACCTCTGGGCGACGTGTGCGTTTTACTGCACCTTTAATACGGTCAACAAGCGCATTGCCTGCATCGATGTCAACGCCAGCGTCTTTGTAGCTAAGAGAAGTGTTATCAGCACTCACAGGGAAGTCCTCTGGTTTAAAGTTGGATATGAAAACGGCGCTATTCTACCAGTGGATAAACATAGATAGCAAACGTTTGCGCAAGTTTTTTCTTTTGTCTTAGAACAAGAAATTGAGAACGAAATCGTTTATAATCTGAAGGTTTGTTTAAAAATCACCACATAAGCCGGAGATGGAAATGAAAGTTGTTGAAGTAAAACACCCTCTTGTTAAGCACAAACTTGGTCTAATGAGAGAAGGTGACATCAGCACTAAGCGCTTTCGCGAGCTAGCTACAGAAGTTGGTAGCCTGCTTACTTACGAAGCGACTGCAGACTTTGAAACAGAAAAAGTAACCATTGAAGGTTGGAATGGTCCAGTTGAAGTTGACCAAATTAAAGGTAAGAAGGTAACGGTTGTGCCAATCCTGCGTGCAGGTCTTGGTATGATGGATGGCGTTCTTGAGCACATGCCAAGTGCACGTATCAGTGTTGTTGGTATCTACCGTGACGAAGAGACGCTTGAGCCAGTACCATACTTCAACAAGTTAGCGTCTAACATGGACGAGCGTATTGCGCTTGTTGTTGACCCAATGCTAGCGACTGGCGGCTCAATGATCGCTACTATTGATCTGCTGAAAGAGAAGGGCTGTAAATCAATCAAGGTGCTAGTACTTGTTGCCGCTCCAGAAGGTATTGAAGCGCTTGAGAAAGCTCACCCAGATGTTGAGCTATTCACTGCTGCTATCGATGAGAAGCTAAACGATAAAGGCTACATCGTTCCTGGTCTTGGCGATGCAGGCGATAAGATCTTCGGTACAGTATAATCTGAAGAAGCTAAGTGAATTAAAAGAGGAGCCTATCGGCTCCTCTTTTTGTTTAAGAGCGGACTTCGTCCTTGAGAGCGCTCCGCTGCGAGATCGGGCTGCGCCCTTCGAGATGTGTTCCTGGTAAGTGGTTTGAAAATTGCGGGCAGTGATATTTTTCTTAGGATCTAATTGTCTGGATATAAAAGAAAAGGGTTGGCACAGTGTGCCAACCCTTCAATATCTCCCGCTTCTCGCTTCTCGCTTCTCGCTTCTCGCTTCTCGCTTCTCGCTTCTCGCTTCTCGCTATTTCTTCAAACTCAAAGTGCCGCCAGAGCGTGGTTTTGCAGGGCGCTGTGATTTGTCACTGGCAGGCTTATAGAAAGTCTTACCTTTATTTGGCTTGGCTTTAGAGTCGCTTGAGTTGTTACCACTATTGCGGCCTTTCTTCGAGTTTGGCGCATGGCGGAACTCATCGGCGTTACGGCCTTTAAAAGTACGACTCTTCTGATTGCGACGTGCTTTAGAGTCTTGGTTTTCTTCGCGGCTATCAAACAGCTTAGCATCGGTCGCTTTGCGAATGCGCTTACCTTTGCTATCCACTTTTGATGCTTCTTCAGTGCCACTAGAATCTTCACACATTGCCAGAATCTCAGCCACTTCCGCATCTGTTAAGTAACGCCATTGACCATTGGGGATCCCATCAAGCGAAATGTTCATAATGCGTACACGACGAAGCTTGAAGACTTCATAGCCTAATGCTTCACACATACGACGTATTTGGCGGTTGAGACCTTGAGTAAGCACAATGCGGAACGAGAATTTAGTCTCTTTAGTCACGGTACATGGAAGAGTGATAGTGTCGAGGATATTTACCCCCGAAGACATCTGCTTGATAAATTCTTCTGTGATCGGCTTATCGACGCGAACCACATACTCCTTTTCGTGGTTATTACCGGCGCGAAGAATCTTGTTTACGATATCGCCATCGTTGGTTAAGAAGATCAAACCGTCTGAAGGTTTGTCTAAGCGACCAATCGGGAAAATACGTTTCTTGTGACCAATAAAGTCAACGATATTGCCTGGGATATCACGCTCGGTGGTGCAGGTAATACCCGTCGGCTTATTGAGTGCGATGTAAACAGGTTTGTCAGTGGCAGCCGCGATTGGCTTATCATCAACTCGGACGTCATCACCTAGCTGAACTTTGGTGCCCATTTCAGGTACTTTACCATTAATGGTGACACGGCCTTGCTCAATGAGGCGGTCAGCTTCACGGCGTGAGCAAAAACCTGTTTCGCTGATAAACTTATTGAGGCGTTTAGCGTTATCTTGTGACATGTTGTTCTCCTAACGTTTCACAACGGCGGTTTAAAGGTGTACTGACCAATAAATCAGCACATCGAGGGCGCGCATTCTAGCACTGTGTTACGCGTTAACCCAGTCGTTTTTGGTGGCGTTCACGAGTTTCGATTTTTTTCTCGGCGCTTTTTCGCAGTAAGACGTACACGGCACCGGTGCCACCATGGAAGCGCTGGGCACTGTGAACACATTGCACTTCTTTAATTTGCATTAGCCATTGAGCAACAAAACTCTTCATTAGCGCTGGTGGGTTAGAACGTTCACCTTTGCCATGAACAATGACCACGGTACGAATATCCATCCGCATACATTGCTTTAAGAACTTAACCACTTCATCACGCGCTTGTTCGAGCGTGCGCTTGTGTAAATCTAGTCTCGCTTGTATTGGGTATTTTGCAAGACGTAACTTTTTGTACACACCGTCTTGGACGCCATCACGTTTGAACTCGATAATATCGTCTGGCTTTATCATCTCAGCATGATCGATGGACAGATATTCAGGGTCATCTTCTGTTAACCAGATGGCGGCCTCACGCTTAGCAAGTTGTGCATCGGTTACCTGATGTTGCTTTTTATGTTCGGTCGTATCTTGCTGAAGAGGTTTTACATCGCCCATCATTTGTTGGAATAGGCTTAGGTCATCATCATGAGACATAGCTACATCTCAGAGTAGGAAATCAATACCAACATTATACCTGTGAGGGTATGGGGGGGATCAAGAGTTTGCTAGATGAGAAATAAAAAACCGAAGCAGACAAGGTATCTACTTCGGTGCATAGCGAATGTCTATTCTATGAATAGGGCTAAGCGATTCTAGTGAGGAGATTTGTCGTTCATCACTTTGTAGATGAAGTAACCGCCGTAGAACAGCATTAGACCGAAGGCGCCAAAGATGACAATCATTGAAGATAGACCTACCGCATTACCAAATAGGAGATCAAGCCAAAAGTCCATAGTTCCTCCAAAGAGTACAAAGTGAGATGACAAGGGTTAAGGTAAAACACGGTTAAATATGCAACACTGATCTGGATCAATTGTTGTTATTAGGTTGCGGATTTGTTCTTGTTGATGTGTTTTTGCTCACACTTTATACGTGTTAGATGATGTTTTATACAAACGGACAATAAAATTGAAAAAGTTACTTAAAATGGCTTGCGTTAGAAATCAGAATCCGTAATATACGCCTTCGTTGACGGGCAATGAGCTCGAATAAACATCTTGTGAATAGCGTGCTAAGTAACGCATCTCGAGGTTTTGGAATAGCGGACCAGAGGGCGACCCTCTCATAATGCAAAATTCCAAGTCAACAATTCGGTGAATAGCGCAGCTTGGTAGCGCATCTGGTTTGGGACCAGAGGGTCGGGGGTTCGAATCCCTCTTCACCGACCACTTTTAGAAAGCCTGCTTTTATAAGCAGGCTTTCGTCGTTTTAGGCTTTCTGAATCGAGAACGCTTCGCTCTAGAGTCGAGAATGGGCCTCGCCCTTCGAGAAAAAATGAGTAGGCAATCTGCGAAGTACATGAATTCCCCTTTAATTATCGCTACTTCTTTCACTACAAAGGATGATAGCGTAATTCGTGGAAAACAAAAGGGTTGACGCAGTACGCCAACCCTAAAAAATATTTCTCGCTTCTCGCTTCTCGCTTCTCGCTTCTCGCTTCTCGCTTCTCGCTTCTCGCTTCTCGCTTCTCGCTTCTCGCTTCTCGCTTCTCGCTTCTCGCTTCTCGCTTCTC
>WJXF01000084.1_pt1 | contig 26400 bp, 21 predicted proteins | sample 9263211 | NCBI WGS metagenome assembly WJXF01 (sample SAMN12697362, study PRJNA563984) | aquatic metagenome | isolation source: water sample from a prawn hatchery tank treated with erythromycin, plated on... | place: Australia | collected 2018-10-17
TAGAGCACCGAAACGCTTGTTGAAGCGATCAACACGGCCGCCTGTATCAACGATACGTTGCTTACCAGTGTAGAATGGGTGACATTTGTCACATACGTCTAGGTGGATAGACTCTTTAGCTAGAGTTGAGTTGAACTCAAAAGAGTTACCGCAAGAACAAGTCGCTTTTACTGCTTTGTATTCTGGGTGGATACCAGCTTTCATGGGAGAACCTCTAAATATAGGCCGTGTCGCTATCCGATTCTAAGCCGGACACCACACGTAGTTAATAAAAAACCTTTTCGGATACCGCTGCTGTAAAGCTAGCCATATCACTAAGGCGCGATATAGTAATGAATACCTGACTTAGGATCAACCAGTTTAGACCCGAAATCGCTACTTTTTTAGCCTAAGTTATTCTTCAGGCTTGAATCGCGCTCTCTTTCCACTGCTAGGCTTTTCCCTTAGACTAACTCACGTAACCTTTCATTTAGCTGTATAGCCTATTATGCGACCAACAATTGCGCGCGTGGCATTGCCTGTGCCTCTCGATAAACAGTTTGATTATCAGATTCCCAACCACCTATTTCCTATCATTGGTGGGCGTGTCTCTGTCCCTTTTGGTCGTCAAACTCTGGTTGGCATTGTCACTGCGCTGGTGAATGAGTCGGAGTTCAGCCTAGATAAGCTTAAGCCGATCAAGCTCGTGTTGGATAGCCAGCCTGTGTGGCCAGAAAAGCTCTACTCCTTGCTATTTTGGTGCAGTCAGTTTTATCAGTATCCGCTTGGTGACACTTTGTTTAATGCCATGCCGAGTGCACTGCGAAAAGGTAAAGACGCCGATTTCGCGACGCTGGTGGAATGGCAGCTCACCGCAAGTGGTCAAGACCAACTGATGACAGGTTTCGGCCGCGCGGTTAAACAAGCCAAAGTGATGCATATGCTGGAGTCAGGCTCGATTTCGCATCAACGTTTTGTCGATGAAGAGATCAGTTCATCTGTGCTAAAGACCTTGGCGGAAAAAGGCTGGATTGAATCGATAGAAAAAAGACCAGTGATTCGTGAGTGGAAACATGACGTTGAAGCTGATGTCGATAAGCCAAAGCTAAACTCTGAGCAGGCGGTGGCGATTGCGACGGTTAATAGTAATGAAGGTTTCGCTTGTTACCTGCTAGAAGGGGTAACGGGCTCTGGCAAAACGGAAGTGTACCTCAACCTGATTAAACCTGCGCTTGAGCAAGGCAGACAAGCGTTAGTTCTTGTGCCTGAGATAGGGCTAACGCCGCAAACCATTAATCGGTTTAGAAAACGTTTTAATGTTCCGGTTGAGGTAGTGCACTCGGGTTTAAATGACACAGAACGACTTAATGCTTGGCTTAGTGCGCGTGATAACGCCGCTGGCATTGTGATTGGTACTCGCTCTGCACTGCTCACGCCTTTTGCCAATCTTGGCATTATCATTGTTGATGAAGAGCATGATGCTTCGTATAAGCAGCAGGATAGTCTGCGCTACCATGCGCGTGATGTAGCGGTGATGCGTGCTAACAAAGAGCAGATCCCAATTGTGCTTGGCTCAGCCACGCCAGCTTTAGAAACTCTACATAACGCCTTAAGTGGCAAGTACCACCATCTAGTGCTTTCTTCTCGTGCGGGAGCGGCGACGCCAACAACCAACAAAGTGCTAGATGTTAAAGGGCTATACCTAGAGAGTGGTCTTTCTGCGCCACTCATCGCCGAAATGCGCCGCCATTTAAAGGCAGGCAACCAAGTAATGCTGTTTTTAAACCGACGTGGCTTTTCTCCGGCATTGATGTGTCATGAATGCGGCTGGATTGCGGAATGTAAGCGTTGTGATGCTTATTATACCTATCACCAGAACAGCAATGAAATTCGCTGCCACCATTGCGGCTCCCAACAACCGATTATTCATCAATGTCAGGGTTGTGGTTCAACTCACTTGGTGACAGTAGGTGTTGGAACCGAGCAGTTAGAAAAACAGCTAGCTGAGCTTTTTCCAGAGTTTAAAACCATCCGTATTGATCGCGACAGCACGCGTCGAAAAGGCAGCCTAGAGACTGCGTTAGGGGCGATTCGTAATGGTGAGTATCAAATTTTGATTGGTACGCAAATGTTGGCCAAAGGTCATCACTTCCCAGACGTGACTCTAGTGGCACTATTAGATGTGGATGGCTCTCTTTATAGCAGTGATTTCCGAGCGTCCGAGCGCCTAGCACAACTGTTTATACAGGTAGCGGGACGAGCAGGACGCGCAAGCAAGCCGGGAGAGGTGGTGCTGCAAACCCACCACCCAGAACATAGCCTACTGCAAGCGTTATTAACTAAGAGTTATCGCCACTTTGCAGACACAGCGTTACAAGAGAGAAAGCTAGCGCAGTTACCACCGTATTCGTTTCTGACTCTGTTTAAGGCTGAAGCGAATCATTCTCAGCCAGTCGAGGAGTTTTTACGCCAGGTCCGTCATACGCTAGAGGCGCATCCTCTGTTTGATGATTATTGCCAAGTACTTGGACCGACGCCAGCACCGCTAGCAAAACGCGCTGGTAAGTATCGTTGGCAGCTTCTACTGCAAACACAAAGTCGCCCCGTAATGCAAAAGCTACTTGCAAGCGCTAAGCCTGCAATCCAAATGTTGCCGAATGCGAAGAAAGTGCGTTGGAGCTTAGACATTGAGCCTCAGGATCTGAGTTAACGGTGTGAAAATCTACCCTAGTTTTTGATACTTCTTGCCATTGGAGGCTATTGAGTTTCTTCATATTCACATCTTTTTCATTTATTTGTGATTCAGATCTCCTATTGACTGCCGATTTTGTTAAATCTCCCGTAACTTTGTGTTTTGAAATGAATAAACTAGGTCTTGTGCAATATGTTGCTCTCAGGTCATTGTGCGTGAGTTAAACGTTTGCTCAGTGCAAATAAATGAGAAGATAGGTATTTTAGCCTACAAGTCGACATCAATTTGGCCGTTCAACCGATGAGATGCATTTCAACTAGAGGCTTAGGTGGCGCTTGAGCTGCCAATTTGGAAATGAAGAGGGTTAATTATATATGGCGACAATGAAGGATGTTGCCCAGCTTGCGGGAGTTTCAACAGCGACAGTGTCTAGAGCGCTAATGAATCCAGAAAAGGTATCGTCAGCGACAAGGAAAAGAGTCGAAGATGCTGTTTTAGAAGCTGGTTATTCACCAAACTCGTTAGCGCGTAACTTGCGTCGTAACGAATCAAAAACAATCATCGCAATCATTCCTGATATTTGTGATCCCTACTACACCGAGATCATTCGCGGAATTGAAGATGCGGCAATGGAGCACGGATACATCGTTTTACTTGGTGATAGTGGGCAACAGAAGAAACGTGAAAGCTCATTTGTAAACCTAGTATTTACTAAGCAAGCGGATGGTATGCTGCTGCTTGGTACAGATCTTCCATTTGACGTTAGTAAACCTGAACAAAAGAACTTACCGCCTATGGTAATGGCTTGTGAGTTTGCACCAGAGTTAGAACTACCCACAGTACATATCGACAACTTGACCTCTGCCTTTGAAGCGGTGAACTACTTAACGCAAATGGGCCACAAGCGAATTGCACAAATCTCTGGTCCTGAAACAGCGGTTCTATGTCAATTCCGTCATCAAGGTTATCAACAAGCGCTGCGACGCGCTGGGATCACCATGAACCCGAATTACTGTACTACCGGTGATTTCACTTTTGAGGCTGGAGCAAAAGCGATCCGTCAACTATTGTCATTGCCAGATGCTCCAACGGCAGTGTTCTGCCATAACGATGCGATGGCCATTGGTGCGATCCAAGAGGCGAAGAAGCTAGGCTTACGTGTTCCTCAAGACCTTTCTATTGTAGGGTTTGATGATATTCACTTTGCTCAATACTGCGATCCGCCGTTAACGACCATTTCTCAGCCTCGTTATGAGATCGGTCGTCAAGCAATGCTTATGATGCTTGAACTGCTACGTGGGCATGATGTTCGTGCAGGGTCGAGATTGCTTGAAACCAAACTCGTGGTTCGTGAAAGCGCAGCGCCACCAAGAGTGCTCTAGAGTCTAACCTTTGTAAGCGGCGCATTTTTGATGCGCCGCTTCCATTTCTACTCTGTCATAACTGAGCAATCTGATTTAACATATCGGCAGTGGTAATTGATGGTATTGATGTTTACTAGTGGCGAATCGAGATTACGTAAAAAGAGGCCGTGGCGGAAGTAGCCGTAAGCCTGCAAAGAAAAAGTCTGCCCCGCGACGCAAACCATGGCGAAGTGGTTTACTTGCCATTTTATTGGCGAGTGTATTTGGCTATGGATTGTATGTTCTAAGTAACGATCCAGAGCCGCCTGCTCCTGTTGCTGAGCCGGTAAAATCTAAGCCTAAACCAAAGCCACAAGCGAAGTTACCACCTCCTCCAGAAGAGAAGTGGGATTACGTCGATACCTTGCCAAGCCGTGAAGTTGAGGTAAAAGCGAAAGAACAGGTCGTTTCGGAAATCCCATACATTATGCAGTGTGGCGCTTACAAAACCGCTCAGCAAGCTGAAACACGTAAACTGGATATCGCATTCCAAGGTATCAACAGCAAAATTCGTAAGAAGGAAGGCAGCAGTTGGTACCGTGTCGTTCTAGGTCCATATAAGTTTAAGCGTGATGCTGAACGCGATAAGCATAAACTTCAGCGCGCCAAAATCGAGCCTTGTGCAATCTGGAAAGAAGCGCAATAAAGATATTTTAAAGCGAACCCTGATGGGTTCGTTTTTTATTGGCTGCGCTTGATGGAACGCTCCGCTTGTGGATAACTGGAACGGACTACGTCCTATAGAACGCTTCGCTATGGAAAGGATAAAAAATCCCGCATCCCGCATCCCGCATCCCAGCCCTTGAATTCCTCTCGCTATAACCTCATATAATCCTTAACACTGAGATTAAAACAACTATGAGGCCCTACTCGTGACTACCATTGTATCTGTACGTCGTAACAACAAAGTCGTCATCGCTGGTGATGGACAAGTATCTCTGGGTAACACAGTAATGAAGGGTAATGCTCGTAAAGTGCGTCGCCTGTATAACAATAAGGTGCTCGCTGGCTTTGCTGGTGGTACGGCAGATGCCTTCACGCTGTTTGAAAAGTTTGAAAGTAAACTGCAAATGCACCAAGGTCACCTGACTAAGGCGGCAGTAGAGTTAGCTAAAGACTGGCGTAGTGACCGTGCTTTACGCAAGTTAGAAGCACTATTGGCCGTGGCTGATGAAACAGCATCATTGATCATTACTGGTAACGGTGATGTGGTACAGCCTGAAAACGATCTGATTGCCATTGGCTCTGGCGGTAACTTTGCCCAAGCTGCTGCTACTGCACTATTAGAAAATACCGAATTAGATGCACGTGAAGTTGCAGAAAAATCACTCAAAATCGCGGGTGATATCTGTGTGTTCACTAACCATCACCACACTATCGAAGAACTAGAAATCCCAGCCGCTCAAGCTGAGTAAAACGGCTGAACAAGCAAAGATAGTGGCTATAAGAATTTAAGGAAACTGACTATGTCTGAAATGACTCCCCGCGAAATTGTCCATGAACTGAACCGCCATATTATCGGCCAAGAGAACGCAAAGCGCTCAGTGGCTATTGCGCTGCGTAACCGTTGGCGCCGTATGCAGCTTGAAGAGAGCTTGCGTGTTGAAGTGACACCAAAAAACATTCTAATGATTGGTCCTACTGGTGTCGGTAAAACTGAAATTGCTCGCCGCCTAGCGAAACTGGCGAATGCACCGTTTATCAAGGTTGAAGCGACTAAGTTTACTGAGGTCGGTTATGTTGGTAAGGAAGTGGAAACGATTATCCGTGACCTTACTGATGTTGCAATTAAGATGACTCATCAACAAGCGATGGAAAAAGTAAAGTTCCGTGCTGAAGAGCAAGCTGAAGAACGTATTCTTGATGCTCTGCTACCGCCAGCTCGCGATGCTTGGGGTCAAAACGAGCAGCAAGATGATAGCGCTTCTAATACACGTCAAATCTTCCGCAAGAAGCTTCGTGAAGGCAAGTTAGACGACAAAGAGATCGAAATCGATGTTGCGGCTCCGCAAATGGGTGTCGAGATCATGGCTCCTCCGGGCATGGAAGAGATGACTAACCAACTTCAAGGTATGTTCCAAAACCTAGCGGGAGATACTAAGAAGAAGCGTAAACTGAAGATCAAAGATGCCTTCAAAGCATTGACCGAAGAAGAAGCAGCTAAGCTTGTGAACCAAGAAGAGCTGAAAGAGCAGGCGATCTTTAACGTTGAGAATAACGGTATCGTGTTTATCGATGAGATCGATAAGATTTGTAAGCGTGGCGAAAGTTCTGGCCCTGATGTCTCTCGTGAAGGTGTGCAACGTGACCTACTACCATTGATTGAAGGTAGCACAGTTTCAACTAAGCACGGCATGGTGAAAACAGACCACATTCTATTTGTTGCGTCAGGGGCATTCCAAGTAGCTAAGCCATCGGATCTTATCCCTGAGCTGCAAGGTCGACTGCCGATCCGAGTTGAGCTAGAAGCGCTTTCAAGTCATGATTTCAAACGTATCCTGACTGAGCCTAAAGCGTCACTGACAGAGCAATACGTTGCGCTAATGAAGACAGAAGATGTCGATGTTGAGTTTACTGAAGATGGTATCACTCAAATCGCAGAAGCGGCTTGGACAGTGAATGAGACAACAGAAAACATTGGTGCTCGCCGCTTACACACAGTAATGGAGCGCCTGATGGATGAGATTTCATTCGAAGCCACAGACAAGTCTGGTTCTAAGTTAACCATTGATGCTGCATACGTGAAAGGCAAACTAGGCGATACTATTGAAGATGAAGATCTAAGCCGCTTTATTCTTTAGATAACCAACAGGTTGTTTAGCCCGCTCAATACGAGCGGGCTTTTTTATATCTAACTCTATGTTTGAATGAGTATTCTCTCTTATCGCTGTTCGAGGTTTGAGCGTATAAGCTGCTGCATCCACCACGGACTTGTATATAAAAGCATCGACTTGAGGTGTCAATTTAGTTTTATTGTCTGTATGATGGCGCGCTTTTATGATCGTCCTCACATTCTAATGCAACTGTTGAGGTAAATTCGTCTACCCGAGTTATTCGGGCAGCAAAAGCGAGACTTACATGTCTAGAGCCAGTTTGGCAGCAGGCGACCCCTGCACATCTAATGTCGATGATTCGACCTCTTCATATTCTCTATCGAATAAATCCAAAATTGCCGCTCAGCTTGAGCTTTCAAATCCAGTGTTATGGCTCAGCGGTGGTTTTCTTACACTGTTTGTCTTGCTCGCGCTGCTGGACACCCAACTGCTCACCTCGCTAGTGAACAGTGGTTTTGGCTACGCGACCCAGTACTTTGGTGGCTACTGGCAAATGTTGATGCTGGCCAACTTTGCGATTGGGCTTTATCTCGCGCTTGGTCAAACAGGCTATGTTCGTCTTGGTGGATTGCCAGCGCCTGAGGTCGGTACTTTTAAATGGTTGTCGATTTTGCTCTGTACTTTGTTAGCTGGCGGTGGTGTGTTTTGGGCTGCAGCTGAGCCAATTGCGCATTTTGTCTCGGCGCCGCCAATTTTTGGCCAATCTCAACCTCGTGATATGGCGATCAATGCCTTATCACAGTCTTTTATGCATTGGGGCTTTCTTGCTTGGGCGATCTTAGGCTCGCTCTCTTCAATCGTATTGATGCACCTTCATTATGACAAAGGGCTACCGCTCAAACCGCGCACCTTGCTCTATCCGATCTTTGGCCAGCGAGTGATTGATGGCAAGCTGGGCAATATAGTGGATGCTTTGAGTATCATCGCGGTTGCCGCGGGAACCATCGGTCCTATTGGTTTTCTAGGCTTACAAATCAGCTATGCAGTTAATGCACTGTTTGGTATTCCCGATGGTCTGATGACGCAAACCTTAGTTGTATTGTTAGCAATGGCCACCTATACCTTGTCAGCGTTAAGCGGTTTGAGCAAAGGTATTCAGATAGTCAGCCGTTACAACATCATCCTTTCATTGGCATTAGTCGTCTTTATCCTGCTTGCCGGGCCAACTAGCTTTATCATCGATGGTTTTATCCAAGGTGTAGGCAATTTGGCAGACAACTTTGTCGCCATGGCGCTCTATCGCGGTGATACAAATTGGCTGAGCTGGTGGACAGTGTTTTTCTGGGGGTGGTTCATCGGTTACGCGCCTATGATGGCGATCTTTATTGCGCGAATTTCTCGTGGCCGTACCATTCGCCAATTGATTCTAGCGATCAGCATTGCAGCACCATTGATTACCTGTTTCTGGTTTAGCATTGTTGGCGGTAGTGGTTTAGCGTTTGAGCTGGCGAACCCGGGCAGTATGAAAGCTGGCTTTGACGGTTTTAATCTTCCTGGCGCATTGCTAGCCATGACTCAGCAACTGCCTTTCCCTACGTTGATTTCCATTCTATTTTTGATTTTGACCACTACTTTTATTGTCACCACTGGCGATTCAATGACGTATACCATTAGCATGGTCATGACGGGTGACAGTCAACCGAATGCGTTAATTCGCTCATTTTGGGGGCTGGTCATGGGGGTGATTGCGATAGTGCTGATCTCGATGGGGGAAGGTGGTATCTCTGCACTGCAATCTTTTATCGTCATTACCGCTGTGCCTGCTTCGTTTATTATCTTGCCCTCACTGTGGGCGGCACCGCAGTTAGCGCATGAGATGGCCAAGCAACAGAAGTTAATTTGATACCAAGCAGAGATTTATCCCGATTGGTACGATAAAAAAATCCCTCGCTTAGGCGAGGGATTTTTCATTAGTTCTAGTTAGATTAAAGCATAAAGATAAAGATCACTGCGAGGGCTGAGATCAAGCCTGCAAATGCATAACAGGCGATTTTGCCAACCAAACCAGTATGGAACTTAAGGTCATGCATACCATGATGGACACGGTGCATTGCATGCCACATCGGTAGCGCTAGCGTACCAATGATAAATAGAGCGCCAATGATGCTTGTTGCAAAATCAACCACTCGCTCGTAGCTTAGGGCTTCCGCATTGATGATGCCCAATGGAGCAAGTACACCAAGAACCAGAATAGTCACAGGGGTAATCATGGCAAACCAAGTGCCGCCAGCGCCAAACAGTCCCCACCAAATAGGCTCATCAGAACGCTTAGGGGCTCTATCTACAGAAAAATTTGGTTTCATAGTCATAGCTCCTTAAACGATTACCAGCACGATCAGAGAAATAAATGCCACGGCTGCCCATTGAGTCAGCACAATGATCTTCTTATCCACTGGCTTACCTTTTAAGCGAATCGGCATAACCTGAGGCATCATGCTGAAGAACGTTTGAGCATGCAGTAGGCTGCCCGCTAGCGCAACGATGTTAATCGCTACGACTACTGGATTGGCCATAAACTCAAGCCAGCCTTGCCAAGCTTCGGGCCCTTTCACTAATGAACCCAAACCGAAAGTCAGGAAGACAGTAAATAGGATCAGAGGCAGTACAGTTGCTTCGCGAAGCATGTAGAAGCGGTAAAAAGGATGATCTTTCCACCAAGTACGTTTTACTTCACGAACATAAGGTTTACGGTTACTCATTCTTATGCCTCCTCTGCTGTTTTTGCTGGTGTGCCGTCAGGCTTCAGCATAGCAATCACGAAGTCCATAGAAGACTCGACTTTACCTTGGTTTACTGCAGCCGCCGGATCGACGTTCTTCGGACATACTTCTGAGCAGTAGCCCACGAAGGTACAGCCCCAAGCGCCGTTTTCACCATTGATCATCGCCATACGCTCTGCTTTACCATTGTCACGACTGTCGAGGTTGTAACGATGGGCAAGAGTCAGTGCCGCAGGGCCGATAAACTCAGGGTTTAGACCAAACTGCGGACATGCTGCGTAACATAGACCACAGTTGATACAACCTGCGAACTGCTTGTACTTGGCCATTTGCTCTGGCGTTTGCAGGTTAGTACCATCTTCAGGTTTACGATCATTACCGATGATGTAAGGCTTGATAGCTTCAAGGCGTTCAATGAATGGCGTCATGTCGACAATCAAGTCTTTCTCGATTGGGAAGTTTGCCAGTGGCTCGATCTTCACGCCGTTTGGGTAATCGCGCAGGAAGCTTTTACACGCTAGTTTCGGCACACCGTTAACCATGATGCCGCATGAACCACAGATCGCCATACGACAAGACCAACGGTAAGACAGGTCTTTATCTAAGTTATCTTTGATGTAGCCAAGTGCATCAAGGGTCGACATAGTTTCATCGAATGGCACTTCAAAGGTCTGGAAATGCGGTTCTGCGTCTTTCTCTGGGTCATAACGCAGAATCTCTACTTTTTGGATGCGATTTGCTGACATTATGCTTGCTCCTCTGCGTTCTTCTGTGCCGCTTTTGCTGCTTCTTCAGCGGCTGCTTTCTCTGCGGCTTCACCGTATAGACGAGCTTTAGGCTGTGACTTAGTGATAGTCACCTTGCTGTAGTCGATAGTTGGCGCTGCATCTGGTTGGAAGAAAGCCAGCGAGTGCTTGAGGAACTCTACGTCATCACGCTCAGTACAACCATCGTCTAGACGCTGGTGGGCACCACGAGACTCTTTACGTAGGATCGCAGAGTGAACCATAGCTTCTGCGACTTCTAGGCCGTAACCGACTTCGATAGCGTACAGAAGGTCAGTGTTGAACACTTTGCCTTTGTCTTTGATGCTGATGCGCTTGTAACGCTCTTTCAACTCAGTGATTTTATCAATGGTCGCTTGCATCAAATCTTCTTGGCGGTAGATACCACAGCCCGCTTCCATGGTATGACCCATTTCGGTGCGGATATCTGCCCAGTTTTCATCGCCTTCTTGGTTCATTAATGCTGCGATACGCTGCTCAACATCTTTGACTTGAGCTGCAATAGACTCTTCGTTCCAGCCCTTGAATTCCGCTGCACGCTTCACTGCTTGTTCACCAGCAACACGGCCGAATACCACGAACTCAGCCAGTGAGTTAGAACCTAGACGGTTAGCGCCGTGAAGACCAACAGAAGCACATTCGCCTACTGCGAATAGACCTTTAATGCGCGTTTCACATTCGCCGTTAGTTTCAATACCACCCATGGTGTAGTGCACCGTTGGACGAATTGGAATCGGCTCTTTCGCAGGGTCAACGTTAACGTATGCTTTCGCTAGCTCACAGATAAACGGTAGACGCTCTTGCAGGTACTCTTCACCAAGGTGGCGAAGGTCTAGATGAACCACATCACCTAGAGGATGTTTAATGGTGTTGCCTTTCTGCTGTTCGTGCCAGAAAGCCTGTGAAACCTTGTCGCGAGGACCGAGTTCCATGTATTTGTTCTTTGGCTGGCCAACTGGAGTTTCAGGGCCCATGCCATAGTCTTGTAGGTAACGGTAGCCATTCTTGTTAACGATGATACCGCCTTCACCACGACAGCCTTCGGTCATCAGGATACCTGTACCTGGAAGACCAGTTGGGTGGTACTGAACGAATTCCATATCACGTAGAGGTACGCCATGACGGTAAGCCATTGCCATGCCATCACCGGTTACGATGCCGCCGTTAGTATTACAGTGATAAACACGACCTGCGCCACCTGTTGCTAAAACAACAGATTTGGCTTTAATCGTAACGAGTTCACCTTCTGACATGTGGATAGCGATAAGACCTTGCACTTCGCCTTCATCGACAAGCAGATCCACCACAAAGTACTCATCAAAACGCTTGATGTTGTCGTACTTCATTGATGTCTGGAATAGGGTGTGAAGCATGTGGAAGCCAGTTTTATCAGCCGCGAACCATGTACGCTCAACTTTCATACCACCAAATCGGCGTACGTTGACTTCACCGTTTTCTTTACGACTCCATGGGCAGCCCCATTGCTCCATTTGGATCATTTCGCGAGTCGCGTTTTCTACAAAATATTCAACAACGTCCTGTTCACATAGCCAGTCACCACCGCCAACAGTGTCGTTGAAGTGGTTGTCTAGACTATCTTCATCCTTGATAACTGCTGCCGAGCCACCCTCCGCTGCGACCGTGTGAGAACGCATTGGATAAACTTTAGAAATGAGTGCGACTTCTAAATCAGGGTTTGCTTCAGCTGCTGCAATAGCAGTGCGAAGACCAGCGCCGCCTGCGCCGATGACTGCGATATCTGTGGTGATAGTTTGCACAGTTATCCTCCAGTGTGAATTTGCGGAGTAATCCGCTTGTTATAGTTAAATGGGGTAATTCCCCAAAAGTGGTAGGGTTAGTGTAGAAGAGCTAGTTTGCAGAAAAATTGATGTATTTAGGTTTTTGCTCCAGTAATGCATTCAAGAGCATAAAAAATATAGGTTATGTGATTGCAATCACGGCAAGAAATGATTGATAGAGCAGTAGATAGTAGAGGTTTGTTAAGGCGCTGTTACATGACATTAGCTTGGGCAATATCTAATTCAGGCTAGGCGAATTTTTGTTCTGTAATACGTTGAAATCTTGCTTCACTTGTAAGCTTGTTGAGCGGTGGTAATTTGCTAGGAAAATAGCAGGAAACTTGATATTTTCTCAGCCAGATAAAGCAGTGAGATTTGAGTTATGAGTGATCAGTGGCAACCCACAGCGTCGATAAAGCAACTTAGACAGCGCGCGAACGTGCTTGCGCAGATACGGCAATTCTTTGCTGAGCGGAACGTGTTAGAGGTCGATACTCCGGCAATGAGCCATGCGACAGTGACGGATATTCACCTACATACTTTTCAGACAGAGTTTATAGGTCCGGGATATGCGGATGGCAGCAAACTCTATTTAATGACTAGCCCTGAGTTTCATATGAAGCGATTGCTGGCAGCGGGCAGTGGTTGTATCTATCAGATTAACAAAGCGTTTCGCAACGAAGAGAACGGCCGTTTCCATAACCCAGAGTTCACCATGCTTGAATGGTACCGAGTCGGCTTTGAACACCATAAACTGATGGATGAAATGGACGCTTTACTGCAAGTCGTTCTCGAATGTGGTCAAGCGGAGCGAATGACCTACCAACAAGCTTTTATTGATGTACTTGGCGTCTGCCCATTAGAAGGCACAATGGCAGAGCTAAAGCTAGCAGCCGAGAAGCTAGGTTTAAGTGATATTGCGCAGCCAGAGGAAGACCGTGATACCTTGCTTCAGCTACTGTTTAGTATTGGTGTCGAAGGTAAGATAGGCCAAAGTGCCCCGGCTTTTGTTTACGACTTCCCGGCTTCCCAAGCGGCACTGGCGAAGATCAATAAGCAAGACTCACGTGTTGCTGATCGCTTTGAGGTTTACTTTAAAGGTATAGAACTCGCGAACGGTTTCCATGAGCTTGATGATCCACAAGAACAGCTAAAGCGATTTGAACAAGATAACGCCAAGCGCATTGAGATGGGACTATGTCCTCAACCGATCGATCATCATTTGATAGCAGCACTCAAGTCAGGTTTACCTGAATGTGCCGGAGTGGCACTAGGGGTTGATCGCTTAATCATGCTCGCGATCGGTTGCGATCATATTGATCAGGTCACGGCGTTTCCGTTTCCGATAGCGTAAATGAAAAACGGGCTGCTTGTTAGGAGCAGCCCATTTGAAGTTAATTCACGTTACTAGGGCGCTGATACCAAGGTGATCGCGCATCCGTGCGATCAAACAGGTTGTACTGTTTACGCAGCATTTGCCCACCGTCACGTGTGATCGGCTCCCAAGATATTTTCGCTCGACTCGTACTTGGTTTAATGGTCATAATGTCCATCGGGATGGAAATATAGAAACCTTTGTTGTAACTCCCCTCACCATACTCTTCTGCGGTGAGATCGGTAAAGGTGGCATAGGCACCAACGATAACGCCGGAGTCAAATTGTTTAGAGAAATCAATTCGCGCACCTACATCTCCACCTAAGAATTTACCGCCACTGACTTTAAATAAGGTGTCCTCAAGTAGCGACCACTGCGGCATGTAGTAGCCTGTAAGGTGGCCCGTGGTACCTTGACTTAACACAAATGCCTGACAGGCAGGTACTGGTTGATTACAAGCTGACTCGTTATAGAAAAAATAATCTTCACTGTATGTGCCAAACCAAGAGTCAGGGTCTCGTTGGCTCACCACGTTTGCATCAAGCCCTAGCGCCCAGTTGGCATTCATTGGGCGATAAAGTACTTCACCACCGACGCCTGCGAACATCATCTCTAGGTATCCGCCATACATTTGGGTATAAACTTCTTCAAAAGGCTGTTCAAACCAAGTGAGCTGGAGGTGATTAAGTCGAACTGGGTTATCGTGTACGTAGGCACGGAACATGGTACGAACACGAGGTGTCGAGTAGTTGCGTACGTGAGGAGAGTTTTCTACGTAGTTAAATTTGTCGTAGTTATCAACTAAGTTGAAGTAAATTGAGCCACCAAGCTCAATATTATCTGTGAGCCAGTAATTAGACTTAGCGTTGAGACCTAGACTATATAGATAGAATGCCTCAGGGGCCCCAATACTCTGTTTAAGAACAGGATCTATCCCATAATCCCATTGATCTTTATTGCTTGCTACAGCTGCTTTGGAGGTTTCTTCTGGCTCGCTATGAGTATAGCTGTCAGTTATTTTGATATCTGTAGATTCAAAATTAGCAGCCGCTAAGTATTCTTCTTTGTCGATGATAGTCTGAGTTAAATCCATACCATCTTGCTGCTCAATGATTTTATATGCTCGAATAGAATCATTAGTGCTGTTTGAGAGAATCGCAGCGGTTCGATCTAAAGCTTCATCTCTGTCGCGATATTTGGTTTGCTGGCCTTTAACAATCACGATGTCATTGTCCAACGAAATCTCGTTGCTATCATAACCTGCATTACTAGCAATTTGCTGCGAGACCTTTTCCCAATCAGTATTTTCAAGCTTGACTGGAGCTATGGTTTGCTTAGGTCCATCACGCCAAGTCGCACTTAGGTCATTAAAGTTGGTGTAGATATTGAGACCGATTGTGAAGGTATCTCCACGCTGATAACTAAACTTAGCATCCCCCCAATCCCCTAATCGGTAGTTAACGCCGATGTTCCATGGTGTGTGCTGAGGCATTGGTTTATTGCCACGTGTGACAGGGAAATCTTGGCTATAATCATTGCCGTCATATTCAAGCTTTAAGCGTAGCGGTTTATACGGTGTTTGGTATTCAATGCCGCCAAAGATTGCTGCTGGGCCTTTAAACCAACGTTCGTAATCGACATCCCCTCCTGAACCTTTGAAGTCACCCTCGCGAGTACAGTATTTATCGCTGGCTTTACAAAAAGGGTTGGTGACATTTCCACTTTGCCCTAAGTACCCCCAGCCTAGCCCTAACGTTACATCTAAATTGCCAAAGCGCTTGGTTGCTGCAATAAACTCACCGTCAAAAAGTCCAGTACCACCAAAGTCACGCACTCCTACAGAAGTTTCTGGCAGCCAATAGCCCTCTTGCCAAAGCCTGAGTTTGAAATCAATGCCTTTATCGGTATAAAGGTTATCACCACTGTAGTTCGGATCATTACTAAATAGCAAATCCGGTACTCGGGTGTAACGTACCGTTGTTTCTAGCCAACTCATCAGTTGTATTGACGCATTATATTGGTGATAATCTTCGTTAAAGCTTATCCCTACATTAAATTCACCCTCGTCAGTCATTCGACCGCTTGGCATTTGCATTAAGCCAGTGCCACCGAAGTCGGTTTGAGACACTTTAAAATCTTGGTTGGCGGAGACTGAGCTTGAAATGAGGCCGAGAGAAACTAAAAGCGAAGTAATAGTGTTCAGTTTCATTATTTATTTCTTCTCCAGGCAAGAAGGGAAACTATTTTCTCTTCTAATTGTTTGAGTTGTTCAGAAGGGTTGTTAAATCCAAGAAATAGCGTACTTCCTGCAGGGAGTGGGGTTTGTTCGTCATTCCAGTAGGCATAGCCCACTTGTTGATAATGGCCATCAGGATAAATTATCCAAACAAAGCTATCGCTTGCACTCGAAAGTCGTGGGATGTTCTCTAAGTAGCTGCGAACAGTTTTATTAGGATTGAGCTTTGCCTCTCTAGGTGAGAAAAACAATCCTTGCATAGCAATCGTGTTAGATTTATCCGAGTATGTGAAAACATACTGCCCTTTTAGCAAGGGGTTAGCTGAAGGCTCAAGTCTTACCACATCTAAATCGAGGATAAGACTTTCGCGATAGCTAACTTGCCATGCTTTTATTTGGTCGTTAAGGATTCCCAAGCTTTGGCGTAGCTGAGGCTCGCTACTTTTTAGGTTATGAATCTGATTAAGAACCGCTTGTCGTTTATTATTGGCAATTCTCTGTTTATCCAAGTTATATAGCGCACTGCTTAAGCTGTATGTTCTTGGTGAAGATTGTACGCTGTGTTTATTCGCATCCGTTAGCATTTGCTCTAGACGTACAGGCTTTGCATACTCAAGAGTGATACTTTCACTGCTGAGTTCTATAGAGGTATTGGCTGCCACTGAAGAAAAACTAAGTAGTGCTGTGAGAAAGATATATTTACTCATTCTGTTCATCCCTTATATGGTTTTAGCACTTCTTGCTCTATAAGTAATTTATTTGGAATCAACCATTGAGAAGACTTGAATACCTGCCCATTTTTATCGGTCCAGTAGAGACTTTGTGCATTGGTTTTGAGCTGATCAAAAACAACATCTTCTGTCCATTTAGTGAGCGTTTTATTCCATAGAAGAGAAGAGAGTTGTTCTTCTCCTACTTGTTTGGTTGCGATAGAGGCTTGGTAATTAAACTGATAGTTTGGCTGCCAGCTATATACTGCTGACCATTGATAGGAGTTTTGGCTAAATTGTCTCAGTGAATTATTTTGCTCAATTTCGACCAAGTTCACATCAGGCAGGTTGAGCGTTTTAATGATACGGCCATTTTCAGTCACTATCATCGCTTTGTCGCTTGAAAGCCACTTTAGTTGGGTTTGCTTATTTACTGGATTTTGTTCAACAAAAGCCAACACCATAAATATTTGTGGCCCGCCGTTGATTCGGAAATAACTGCTGGCATAAGGGATCTTTTCCAGCGAGTCTTTTGATAAATGCACATCATCGAAACCCGAAAAAGCTTCGACAAGGGTATCACTAATATCAGTAGTTTTCTGCGCGCACCCTGAAAGTAAAATTAAAGTGAGAGTCGAAATTACAATCCGTGTTATTGGCGTCATAATGTGAAGAGGATTCCAAAAAGTATATTGCAAAAAAACACCCCTAGCCTAGCTAAGGGTGTTTGATATAGAGCAGAAGCTATTAGTTAGTTCCGTCTGTACCAGTAGTACCATCGTTATCTGACGCTGCTACTGCCACTGCTGCTACCGCTACAGCTGCACCAACAGCAATCGCTGTTGTTGTTGCTGCGCCTGCTGCTGCTGTAGTCGCTGCTGCTGTTGAACCAGCTGCTGAACCACCAGAAGCAGTTGCTGCCGTAGTTTCTTCTCCAGCAGCAAAAACGTTGGTAGAAGCACCAAGTGCAACTAGCATAGCTAGAGCAATATTTTTCATGAATAGTTCCTTGTAAATTTACAATTAAACATCGATGTTGAGGTTTAAAAACACTAACCTCATTTAACATTGTATTGGAGTTATATTTATCTGTAAAAGGTTATTCTTTGCTTGCCAATACGAGATGGGGAAGGATATTGCTAAATTAACCCTAACCATTATAATCAGTTTTCTATCACAGTAGTCCATTTCAAGTAACTTAAGGTTAATTTATAAAGTGTTCAATACAGGATGTAATAGAATAAAACCATTATGCTTGCCTTTTGTTGCTTTATATTCGTTATCTCATGCTAATATTGGTCAAGCTTCTCCTTGGTTAGAAGCAAATGACCCGTTTATGCGTTCAAGCGTCGTCGCATTATCCGATGCAGGTATACTCTCTGGTCCAACCAATATATATCCGTTACGTTGGTCATTGATCAACGATAGGACGGTAACTCCAGATTCGCCTTTAGTGGTTGAACTCTCCCAATTTCGTTATAGTCAACAAAATGCGCAGCTCAATCGCGGCAACAGGCGATTTGCTCTTTCAGGTGGCAACGAACAAACGAGTAACACCTGGTATTCAGATGTGGAACGAGACAAGTGGGCGGTAGAGGCAAGCTATGAACACTTATCTAACAGCTATGCCTTTCGACTAAACACTGTCTATTTAAACAGTGATGGGGAGAGTGAGTTTTCCTTTCGTGATAGCTATTTCGCTATTAACGCTGGTGAACTGATGTTGGATGTGGGGTCTACACCCAGATGGTGGGGGCAAGGCTGGAACCACAACTTGATATTAGCGACTGATGGTCATGATTTGGATGCCAATGTCAGCTTGATAGGAGAGGCCTCAAACTTTGGTGTTTGGAGTGCTAACCTTTTGTTTTCAAAGTTAGATAACAAAGATTATGGCTACCGAGCTTCAGCAAAGTTAGTCAATAAACTCAATTCATGGTTTGAAATAGGTCTTGCACAGCACTATTGGTTTGAAGTGAAACAACCCTGGGCAGAAGCGAACCCTAATCAACTGGGCTTAGACTTTAAGTTGTCTTTGCCTGAGTTCGCTGATGTGTACCATTCCGTCTACGCAGAGTTTGCTTCGAGTCAGATGGCCGAGAGTGATTTTGTCGGCGCAAGTCTATTTGGATGGAGTGGGCTTAAGGTCATTGGTCGAAATTCTGTACGGTTTTCAATAGAGCACCAATCGTTATCCGAGCAAGAAAAACGAGCGTTCCAAATGAGCTCGCAGGCACACAACTACTTACAAACAAGTTATCTTATGGATAGTAGTTGGTCTGTGGGTAGCTATATTCAGCTATCAAATGACCACAAACTGTCTCTAGTATATAGTTATCAAAACTTAATCGACAATACCATAACTGAGCAGAGTAAATTCCAATTTTCGTATCAATTACCAGCTCTAAATGGGTTGTTAAAATTTAGCGCAGACGCAATGTCTCCTGAAGAGCAAAAAACGGACTGGAGTATTTGGTCTAGTTATGAGTTCAGGTTTTAACCATTAGCTGTAGCCTTTAATTTAAAAAAGCAAATAGACAGATGAGTAAATCAATAAAATCAATCGGCAAACTAACTGTGCTTGGGCTTATGTCGCTCTCTAGTACACTAGTTTCTGCAGCGACACCAACAGCGGCGCAAATCGCTCAATTCCAGTCATTGCCTAAGGCTCAGCAAGAGCAGTTAGCGAGACAAATGGGAGTTGATGTTTCATCATTTACTTCGTCGCAAACAGTGGCCTCAGATGAAAAGCTAAGTGAACCTAAAGCGCCGGAACGTGTAACCACAGAACAGCAGCCTAAACCATTGCTAACTCAGCCTACGAAACCAGAAGATTCACTGCCACATTTTGGTTATAACTTTTTTTCAGGTGAAGCGTTAGACTTTACTCCGGTCGATAATCTGCCAGTTCCTCTCAACTATAAAATTGCACCTGGTGATGTTATCCGGCTACAACTGTTTGGTAAATCGTATAATGATTACAAGCTAAAAGTAGACCGAGAAGGGAAAATTACGATTCCAGAGTTTGGTCCGGAATATGTAGCAGGGCAGTCATTTGAAGAGCTTAGAAATTATGTTAACTCGTTAACCAAGCGTAAGGCGATCGGGGTTGATGCGGTTGTTTCTCTAAGCGAAATGCGGGCGATTCAGGTTTTTGTTACTGGCGATGTGAAACAACCAGGTGCATACAATGTAAATGGTCTAACAACGTTGTCTCAAGTGTTAGTTGCAGCTGGTGGGATAAACCTTTCAGGTAGCTTACGAGATATCCAAGTTAAACACCCTGGTAAGAAAACAATACACTTTGATGCCTATGATTTGATTGTTAGAGGAGACTCAAGCAATGACATACGACTTCAGTCTGGGGATACAATCCTTATCCCGACTAAGAAATCAAATGTTTCTATTAGTGGAGAAGTGTTACGCCCAGCTTATTATGAGCTTAAGTCTGACGAAACTTTGCAAGATTTAGTCGAAATTGCAGGTGGTGCACTTCCGACGGCTTATCTGTCAAAAGTGACGATTAAGCGACAAACTGAGACTGGTGTTCAACCTTTAACATTCGATCTTTCTCAGTCAAAAGGCAAAGCCATAAAAATTGAATCTGGTGACGCTATTGCGCTATTGCCAACTGGTAAAAACATAAAGAATGCAATTGCGCTACGCGGAGAGTTGTTTCGCCAAGGGGCTTATCAATATCAATCTGGGTTAAAGATCAGTGACGTGATTAGTCGTGATGACCTAAAGGAAAATGCCGACCTTTCATACTCACTACTCGTGAGAGAAGTCCCCAATTCAAGTAGTATTGAAGTGTGGCAGTTCCAGCTACAGAGTTTAATTGATAACCCGGCAGCGCCAGACAATTTTGAATTGCAAAAAGGCGATCAGATTTTTGTCTTCGACAACGGTATAGATGTTAATTATTGGTATCGTGAAGAAAAGTCGAATAGCCGTAAAAGAACTGAATCTTCAAATCACTTTAAGGACTCTGAAAACTCATCAAAAAGAATTTCTAAGGTAGATGCTCAAACTGGTGCTCTGGTTGAAAAAGAGGTAGCGCAAGAGTTAGCTATTTCTGATATCGATGAATTTGCGGTGGCTGATGAGTTTAAACTTTCTAGTCGAGAGTCGCTGCTTAAACCGATTATTGAGCGATTAAAATCTCAAGCGAGTTTAAATGAGCAAGCGAAAATTTTCGAAATTTCTGGTGCCGTTAAGTATCCAGGAGTCTACCCTTTAACGGAAAACTCTAGTTTTGATAGGATTCTTGCCGCTACGGGAGGCTTTGCTGAGCAAGCATTTCTATACAGCGCAGAATTGAGTCGTTCTGAAAAGAAGAAAGATGACTATGTGGTCAGCCATATAGAATTTTCGCCACAAGAAGTGATCGATGGTCAACGCAAGCTAGTGGTTAAACCTCAAGACCGTATAATCGTGAAAACCCAACCAAATTGGCAACGAGGAAATAGCATAGAGCTGCAGGGTGAAGTGGTCTTTCCGGGTACTTATACCTTCCAAAGAGGTGAGACGATCCAAGATGTAATTGAGCGTGCCGGCGGCTTGACTCAATATGCATACCTGCCAGGAGCTGTTTTTAGTCGAGAGAGTTTACGTCGTCAAGAAGAGGAGCGATTGAAATTGCTCAACTTGCAACTAAAGCAAGAGATTGCCAATCTGTCTTTACGTCGTCAGAATTCGAGCGCTACTTATACAACCAGTCCGACTGAAGCTATGAAGATAGCTGATGAACTATCATCTGTAGAAGCAATTGGTCGGCTAGTGATTAACTTACCTGAAGCTTTAGCAGGAAACCTCAATGCTGATTTAATGCTTGAGAAAGGAGACAAACTTTATATTCCGGCTAAGCAGCCTATAGTCAGTGTGATGGGGGAGGTGCAATTTTCTTCCAATCATACATTTACTCCAAATATGACAATTGAAGATTACATTTCCTCTGCTGGTGGAACTAAGAAGCAAGCAGATACAGATCGGATCTATGTTGTTCGTGCTGATGGTTCGGTTATGCTGCCAAATAGCTCATTCTGGTTTAGCCGTAAATCTCAACCCTTGGAGCCAGGGGATACAATTATAGTCCCTCTGGATACAGATTATCTTGACGGCTTAAGTACATTAACTTCGGCTACCCAAATACTGTATCAAATCGGTGTAGCTTGGAGCGCAGTTAAAAATTAATGGAGGTGCTCTCTGATACTGGAGAGCACAGACTGACGAAATAATTATGAACAAACCGATTCTACACGATGGTCATTTTGCGCAGGTGCAAGACTACCCTGTCCCTACAGATGAAATAGACCTTAGAGAAATATTTAGTGCGCTTTGGCAAGGAAAGTGGACAGTTATTACCACGACTGTGTTGTTTTCTATCGCAGGAGTGTTTTTTGCCTTGTCGAAGCCCAATACTTATCAGGCAACAGCGACACTAGTTGCGGCTAACGATGAAAAATCAGGTGGTTTAGCTGCAATGGCAAGCCAATTTGGCGGCTTAGCGTCTTTAGCTGGAATCAATGTAGGTGGCGGTAATACAGATGAAAAGTCGCTCTCTTTAGCGACACTTGAATCACGAAAATTTATTAACTCTTTTATCGAAAAGTATGCGATTTTACCGATTCTTATGGCATCAGAGTCATGGGATAAGACAACCAACAAGCTTGTTTTGGACCCTGAGTTATATGACGGAGTGAATTGGTTGAATGATTCTGATAAACAAGATGTATCGCTCAAACCATCAAATTGGGAAGCGTACAAAGCGTTTAAGCAAATACTAACGGTATCTGAAGCAAAAGATACCGGCATTGTAACGGTTGGTATTACTCATTTATCTCCACATGTTGCCCAGCAATGGACAACGTGGTTAGTGCAAGAGCTTAACTTGTGGATGAAGCAGGAGTCTTTGTCAGAAACTAATCGTAATATTGAGTATTTAGAGCAGCAGCTAGAACGCACTAAAATAGTGGATATGCAGGCGATTTTTTATCAGCTAATCGAGGAGCAAACAAAAAAACTCATGTTAGCTGAAGTTAAAGAAGAGTTTGCATTTAAAACGATTGACCCTGCTGTAGTTCCAGAAGAAAAGGCGGGGCCTAAACGTGCTCTAATATGTATATTAGCAACGTTGCTTGGTGGAATGCTAGGATTAGCAGTTGTTTTAGCTCGATTCGCTTTCCGCAACAAAGAAAACGAGTAGTTTCTACAAATATCGTAAGGCGTATCTCGCCTTACGATAGTATCCTCGCTATACTTCCAATCTGAATTTTTAGTCTAGAGTTGCAATTCTCCTCACTGTTGAAGCCGTAGCGTTGTTGACTACGCCAATTCACCCTAATCACATAGGACTACTATGCTCATAGGGCTGAATTGGCTTGTCGCCTAGCTGCAACTCCAACTATTTTGGGAATACATCCTTCATTGTTGAAGTGGCAGCTCTATCATCAAAGAGCACAGGACATGCAAGAGTACATCGCATTTTTTCAAGAGAACATGATTCTATCTCTGGTATGGGTTGGTCTACTAGTCGCCCTTATCATGAATATCGTTAAATCAACGACAGCTGCATACAAAGAAATCACCGCAGCACAGACTACTCAGCTAATGAACCATCAAAGTGGTGTAGTCGTTGATATCCGCAGTAAAGATGAGTTCCGTAAAGGACACATTACCGATGCACTTCACATTTTGCCGTCTGATATCAAAGCAGGTAACTTCGGAAGCCTTGAAAACCACAAATCAGACCCAATCATTGTAGTGTGTAAGACAGGTCAAACGGCTCAAGAGAGCGCTAACCTTCTTGCTAAAGCGGGCTTCGAAAATGTAAGTCTGCTTAAAAATGGTTTGATTGCTTGGAGTGAAGCAAACATGCCTTTAGTGAAAGGTAAGAAGTAATTCAAACACCGAATGCCTTAAACGCTGATTGAAAAATCGGCGTTTGTTTTAGAGAGATGTGAAGAGTTCCACGAAATTCATTGGAACCCTAGTCATAGCAAGCTCTCTCAGTTAGTCTCCAATCAGACTATTTATCGCAGGATTAAAGGATTTTTAAAATGGCTGAAGCAGCACCACAACAAGAAGCACAAAACTTCGCAATTCAACGTATCTTCCTTAAAGACGTATCTTTCGAAGCGCCAAACTCACCAGACATGTTCCAAAAAGAGTGGAATCCAGATGTTAAGCTAGATCTTGACACTCAAAGCCGTGAGCTAGGTGAAGGCGTATACGAAGTTGTTCTACGTCTGACAGTAACGGTTAAGAACGCTGAAGAGACTGCGTTCCTATGTGAAGTGCAACAAGGTGGTATCTTTACTGCAGATAAGATGGAAGCTGGCCAACTAGCGCATTGTCTAGGTGCATTCTGCCCGAACATCCTATTCCCTTACGCTCGCGAAACTATCTCAAGCCTAGTGGTTAAAGGTACGTTCCCACAACTAAACCTTGCACCAGTTAACTTTGATGCTCTGTTTATGAACTACCTACAGCAGCAAGCTCAGCAAGAAGGTGAAGCTGAAGCGTAATGACTGATTCCTCTGTGTAACAGAGGTGCGGTATAAAATGCACAGAGCGTCTCTATTTGATGCGATGTGCATTTTTTGTTTATAGGATTGGATTCTTGCCACTGATATTTAGTAGCAATACTAATAGTTAGCGGCAAGATTCTAGTCACCCTAATGACAATCAGGCGGAATAATGAAAGATAAGACCAACAATGCCTACGGGAAAGAAATTGCAATGACCGTACTTGGTGCCGGTTCCTACGGTACTTCGCTTGCCATCTCTTTAGCACGTAATGGTGCCAACGTAGTAATTTGGGGCCATGAACCTGAGCATATGGCTCGTCTGGAAGCAGATCGTGCCAACCACGAGTTTCTACCTGGAATTGAGTTTCCTCAATCATTGATTGTTGAATCTGATCTTGAGAAGGCAGTGCAAGCAAGTCGTGATCTGCTGGTGGTTGTGCCAAGTCATGTGTTTGGCATTGTGCTAAACAATGTTAAACCGCACTTGAGAGACGACTCGCGTATATGTTGGGCAACCAAAGGGCTAGAGCCAGAAACTGGCCGCCTATTGAAAGAAGTCGCCAATGAAGCGCTAGGTGAAGGCTACTCTCTGGCGGTTTTGTCTGGACCTACGTTTGCGAAAGAGCTTGCAATGGGAATGCCGACAGCGATTTCTGTTGCGTCACCAGACAACGACTTTGTGGCTGATCTACAAGAAAAAATCCATTGCAGCAAAACTTTCCGTGTTTACGCAAACAGTGACTTCATTGGTATGCAATTAGGCGGTGCAGTTAAGAACGTGATTGCGATTGGCGCAGGTATGTCTGATGGCATTGGGTTTGGTGCCAATGCGCGTACGGCTTTGATCACTCGCGGTTTAGCAGAAATGACCCGATTGGGTGCTGCGCTAGGTGCACAACCAGAAACCTTTATGGGCATGGCAGGATTGGGTGATTTGGTATTAACTTGTACCGATAACCAATCTCGTAACCGCCGCTTTGGCTTAGCACTAGGTCAGGGTAAAGATGTCGATACAGCCCAAGATGAAATTGGTCAAGTTGTCGAAGGTTATCGCAACACTAAAGAGGTCTACCTGTTAGCTGAGCGTATGGGTGTCGAGATGCCAATTGTTGACCAAATATATCAAGTATTGTATCAAGGGAAGGATGCAAACTTAGCGGCGAAAGATTTGCTCGCTCGCGATAAGAAAGCGGAAGCATAAAGAACAATAGCAACACTGGACTTTGTATCTAGATACTAGGGATTCAGTACTAGGAAAATTCATGAAACATTGTGAGAAACAGAAGGTTTGGCAAACCATTGTTAAGGAAGCAAGAGAGCTTTCTGAACAAGAGCCAATGTTAGCAAGCTTCTATCATGCCACTATTATTAAGCATGATAGTTTGAGCGCGGCGTTAAGCTATATTTTAGCGAATAAGCTTAATACAGCGTCAATGCCGGCGATGGCGGTCAGGGAAGTGGTTGAAGAAGCCCTAAACTCAGACCCAAGTATCAGCGCTGCTGCCGCTTGTGACATATGTGCCACGGTAAACCGAGACCCTGCTGTTGCAATGTATTCAATGCCGCTGCTGTACCTAAAAGGTTATCACGCCTTGCAAGGTTATCGAGTAGCAAACTGGCTGTGGAAGCAGGGACGTATTGCGCTCGCTACTTACCTACAAAACCAAATCTCAGTCGCGTGTCAGGTGGATATTCACCCGGCGGCTAAAATTGGTCGCGGTATCATGCTAGACCACGCCACGGGTATTGTGATTGGTGAAACGGCCATTGTAGAGAATGACGTATCTATCCTACAGGACGTGACATTAGGTGGTACTGGTAAAGAGTGCGGCGATCGTCACCCGAAAATTCGTGAAGGTGTGATGATAGGTGCTGGAGCTAAGATTCTCGGTAATATTGAAGTTGGAGAAGGGGCTAAGATTGGCTCTTGTTCAGTAGTACTTCAAGCTGTTCCCGCTCATACCACAGTCGCAGGGGTTCCGGCTAAGATTGTTGGCAGACCTAAGACTGATAAGCCATCTTTGGATATGGACCAACAATTTAATGGTCGTTCACAAAGCTTTATTGGTGGGGATGGGATATAGGAGTTAGAACGGACTTCGTCTTCCGAGAACACTGCGTTTCGAGAGTCGAGACCGGACTTCGTCCTTCGAGAGTTTTTCGCTAGCACATCCCGAATCCATGGAGAACTGCTCCTAAATAAAAAGGATTGACACTTGGTGTCAATCCTTTAATTTTTCTCGCTTCTCGCTTCTCGCTTCTCGCTTCTCGCTTCTCGCTTCTCGCTTCTCGCTTCTCGCTTCTCGCTTCTCGCTTCTCGCTTCTCGCTTCTCGCTTC
>WJXF01000085.1_pt1 | contig 26274 bp, 26 predicted proteins | sample 9263211 | NCBI WGS metagenome assembly WJXF01 (sample SAMN12697362, study PRJNA563984) | aquatic metagenome | isolation source: water sample from a prawn hatchery tank treated with erythromycin, plated on... | place: Australia | collected 2018-10-17
CGCGTCAATGCGATCAACCCTGGTGCGACTCGTACAGGCATGCGTGCTAAAGCTTACCCTGCTGAAGATGCAGACTTGCTCAAAACACCACAGGATATTATGCCTCTCTACCTTTACCTGATGGCACCAGAAGGTAAAGCAGTCAATGGCGAATGTATTGATGCTCAGCCTAAAAAATAGATCCTAAAGTCTAGGCGACAAACCCCAATAAAATTCAACGCCTTGTGTTTTATATATAAACACAAGGCGTTTTTTTATCCATTCGATCATTCATCCCCTTGCCGATAATTAATAATAATTTATACTGTATATATATACAGGTATCTTGTTATGTATGAATTAATCGAACATCTTAAGCAAAAACAATGGCTTTGGTCGGGTTCTCAAACACCTGACAGCGGAGACTACTACTCAACTGGGCATGATCTTTTGGATCAAAAGCTTGAAGGCGGCTTTCCTAAGCATGGGGTTGTCGAGCTGCAAGGTGTCTCCAGTATTGGTGAATTACGCCTACTTTTTCCGCACCTAAAAAACACCAGCCAAGAGAGGTTATCTGTCTTCATTCAACCTCCTGGTTACCTGTGTGCTGAACAGCTTAATAATGAAGGTCTAGATAACAATAAAGTCCTCCTCATCTACCCACAAAATGATAAAGAGGCACTTTGGGCTGCCGAACAATGTTTACGCAGCGGTGCATGCAGCAATGTATTGCTTTGGCATCCCGAATTAGAAGTTCATCAAGCAAGACGCCTACAGGTTGCCAGTGAACATGGAAACTGCCTGCACTTTATCTTTAGAACGGCCAAAAAAAGTCTGTTTTCACTGCCTGTCAGTTTAAGTATGACACTCCTTCCACACGCGTTGGGAGTAGAAATCACCATCACCAAGCGTAAAGGTGGTTGGCCTCAAGGTAGCTTTGTGATTGATATGAGTGCAGCTTGGCCAAGCCTGACGTTACAACCTAAACCGCCTGTAATTATCCCTTTCCCAATTCGTCAGCAAGGGTAGTTATGCAAAGCTGGATCTACCTACACTTTCCAACTCTACAACTTGATGCACTTTTCTCAGAGCAGGCATCTTTGCCACTGGCGATTGTTGAATCTAAGCGCTTTAAGATCGTCCAATGTAATGAAATCGCCCGTCAACAAGGGGTACAAACGGGCATGGGTTTAGGCAGTGCGAGTGCGATGTGTCACCAGCTTCAAGTTCACCCTTATGATGAAAAGGTTGAGCAACAAACTCTGCTTGATATTGCCCAGTGGCTATATATGGTCACCTCAGATATTTGTCTGTTGCCACCGCAAGGCGTGTTACTCAAAGCCACCAATATGTTGTCACTCTACGGTGGGCTCGAACTCTATTGGCAGCGCGTTTCACAGCATTTAACGCAACTTCAGCTTAACTACTCTTATTCGAGTGGCTTCTCTCCTTTCTCGGCTATCGCCTTAGGAAAAGCCAATGTTGCCCTACTGACTCTAGAGAAAGAGCAACTCATCAAGATCATCAAACCTTTTCCTCTTAGTGCAACCGAGCTTGATAGCAAGACGGTGGAAAAGCTCCAACGGGTTGGCATCACGACACTCAGCGATTTGCTCGACATCCCAATCAAAGATCTCGCTCGCCGCTTTGATATTGATTTGGTCAACTATGTGGGCAAATTGATGGGACAGTTTAAGCACCCTATTGATTTCTACCACCCACCAGAGCACTTCGAAAACTATCAAGAATTGCTCTTTGATATTGAAAACATTCAGTGGCTAGAAAAACCGCTCGCTAAACTACTCACCAAGCTGGAATGGTTTCTGACTCTACGTAACCAAGTTGGCTATGAGTTAGAACTAACCTTACATCAAAGAGACAAAGACGATGCGTCGGTGACATTTTACTCTGCCAGTGGCGATTACCTTGCTACACGTTGGATGACGCTCTGCCAACTCACAATGGAATCATTAAAGCTCGATGCTCCCGTGCAGGGGCTGACGCTGCGTTTGATTCGCAGTGGAGAGCTTGAGTCCACCAGCGCAGATCTATTTAAAGGCTTTCAAGGCGAACAAACTGAGTTAGAGCTAATTGGCCTACTACAGGCAAAGTTGGGCAAAGATAAGGTGCGTAAAGTGGCGCATAGTCACGACCCGCGTCCAGAAAAAGCCACCTTTCTCTGTGACCCTACTTTGCCTATTCCGACTAAGGTAGCAAGCCAAAGATTACGACCTAATATCGTTTTGCCTGCGCCAGAGCCTTTACAAGAGAAAGTCTCCATCATACAAGGTCCAGAACGCTTCGTGACAGGCTGGTGGGACGGTGAAGATATGACTCGCGATTACTTTGTCGCTCGTAGTGACCAAGGGCGCTGGTTATGGGTATTTCGTAATCAAGACAAGCACTGGTTCGTCCATGGATTGTTTTGTTAATCCGGAGCGCATGTGATGTCTTACGCTGAGCTTTTTTGTCAAAGTAACTTCTCTTTTCTCACTGGCGCTTCACACGCAGAAGAGCTGATCTTGCAAGCAGATTTTCTGCGTTATCACTCCCTAGCCATCACAGATGAATGCTCGGTTGCAGGTGTGGTACGTGCTTACACGGCAAGTAAGAAGCATCAGCTTAATATTGAGCTGATTGTCGGCAGTATGTTCTGGCTCAACCAAGAGTGCCAAGTCGTGTTGTTGTGCCCAAACCGAGAGGCTTACGCTGAGCTCTGCCGTATTATCACCAATGCGAGAAGGCGTTCCGAGAAAGGCAGCTACCAACTTTCTGAATGGGACTTAATGTCTGCCAAGCACTGCCTCATTCTCTGGTTACCTAGCCACACATCCAGTGATCATAAATGGGGAAACTGGCTTGCTCAGCATCATCAACACCGACTGTGGCTAGGTATTCAGCGCCACCTCAAATCTGATGATAAACAATACCTTGAACACTGCGAGCAACTAGCGCAAGAGATACAACTACCGATTAGCGCCTGCGGTGGCGTGCTCATGCATACTGCAACCCGTTTGCCTCTACAGCATACGCTGACCGCTATTCAGTCCGGGTGTAGCGTTAATGAATTAGGCGAACAGCGACTAACCAATACAGAGAGAAGCCTGCGTAGTCAGGAAAAACTCGCCAAGCTATTTAAACCTGAATGGCTGCAAGAGAGCGTAAAAATCGCCGAGCGCTGCGAATTTAGCTTAGGTGATCTGCAATACGAATACCCTAGCGAGCTGGTTCCCGATGGCTATACTCCAATGAACTACCTCACCGCTTTGGTCGAATATGGCAAGAAACTGCGCTTTCCTGAAGGCGTTCCAAGCGATATTCAGGCAACAATAGACAAAGAACTTAAGCTGATTGATGAGCTTAACTACCCGTTTTATTTTCTCACCATCCACGACATTGTGATGTTCGCTAAACGTCACCGAATCCTCTACCAAGGGCGCGGTTCTGCGGCCAACTCCGTGGTGTGCTATTGCCTTGAAATCACCTCTGTAGACCCTAGACAGATTTCGGTGCTATTCGAGCGATTTATCAGTGCCGAACGCGATGAGCCACCCGATATTGATGTCGATTTCGAGCATGAACGCCGTGAAGAAGTCATCCAGTACATTTACCAAAAGTATGGTCGAGAGCGTGCGGCTCTAGCCGCAACAGTGATCTCTTATCGCTTCAAAAGCGCGGTGCGTGATGTAGGCAAAGCGCTAGGCATTGAAGAGAGTCAGCTCGATTACTTTATTAAAAATGTTAATCGCCGTGACCGAACGCTCGGTTGGCAAGCTCAAATCGTCGAACTCGGGCTACAGCCTGACTCTCTCAAAGGCGAGCAGTTCATCAACCTAGTCAACGAAATTCTTGGCTTTCCTCGTCATCTTTCACAGCATGTCGGCGGTTTTATCATTGCTGCTGGGCCCTTGTATGAACTGGTTCCAGTCGAGAATGCGTCAATGCCCGATCGCACCGTCATTCAATGGGATAAAGACGATCTCGAATCTCTCAAACTGCTTAAAGTCGATGTATTGGCTTTAGGCATGCTCACGGCTATTCGTAAATGCTTTGATTTAGTGCAGCGTCTGCATAACCAAACACTAACGATTGCTGAGATTACTCGCCGCCAAGATGACGAGCAGGTGTATAAGATGATCCAACGTGCAGACACGGTCGGCGTGTTTCAAATAGAGTCACGGGCGCAGATGAGCATGCTGCCACGCTTAAAACCCGCCACTTACTATGACTTAGTGATTCAAATCGCCATTGTCCGCCCTGGCCCGATTCAGGGGGATATGGTGCACCCATTTCTGAAGCGGAGAAATGGAGAAGAAGCGGTCGATTACCCTTCCGAAGAGGTTCGTGCCGTGCTAGAGCGCACCCTTGGCGTACCTATTTTCCAAGAACAAGTGATCAAGATAGCCATGGTTGCTGCCGGTTTTAGTGGCGGTGAAGCGGATCAACTGCGCCGAGCGATGGCAGCTTGGAAAAAGAGTGGCGACCTAGTCAAATTCAAAACCAAGCTGGTAGAAGGTATGCTCAGCCGTGGCTATCAACTGGAGTTTGCTGAACGCATCTTTGACCAAATCTTAGGCTTTGGTGAATATGGCTTTCCAGAAAGTCATTCCGCTTCCTTTGCCGTGCTCGCTTATTGCTCCGCATGGCTCAAACGCTATTACCCTGAAGCTTTTTACACTTCACTGCTCAATAGCCTACCGATGGGTTTTTATAGCGCCTCACAGCTTGTACAGGATGCGCGGCGACATAAGGTCATCGTGTTACCTGTTTGCGTTAATGCTTCCATGTACGACCACCAAGTTGTCCATCATCAAGATAAACTGGCTATCCGGTTGGGTTTAAGACAAGTGAAAGGACTCAGTCAGCAGAGCGCACAGCAATTATTGCACGCCAGAGACAAGGGCCAATTTACCCATTCAGGACAGATCAAACATATCGGCTTATCCAAGCGAGATGTCGAATTGCTCGCTTCAGCTAATGCCATGCATATGCTCAGCCATAACCGTTATCAGACTCGCTGGGCAATGATGGATTCGCTTTCGGATTTACCTCTGTTTCAAAACATCGAAGAGCCTGAAAGCCAAGTCATTGCCACCCCCTCAGAGAGCCAAACTTTACTTGAAGATTATGCAGCCACTGGATTGTCACTCGCTAAACACCCCATAACTTTGCTCGATGACGCCGGTGAGCTGGGGCGATTTACACGGATGAAAGATTTGGTGCAAAAAGATCACCAATCTTTGGTCACAGTGACGGGGGTGGTAACAGGGAAACAGGCGCCGGGAACCGCCGCTGGCGTGACATTTTTCACGCTAGAAGATGATACTGGCAACATCAACGTTGTGGTGTGGAAAGCGACAGCTCGGGCGCAAAAGGAAGCCTATCTAACTGCCAAGATCTTACAGGTAAAAGGAATATTGGAAAAAGAAGGCGAGGTTCATCATGTGATAGCAGGAAGGTTGATTGATATGACAGATAAACTGCAAGGGCTCAGAAGTAAATCACGCGACTTTCAATAAAGCAACAAAAGCAAAAAAGGGAGCACAAGCTCCCTTTTTAATTAACCCTGACAAGTTACAACTCGTCTTCAGCTTCCATACTTCTTTTCTTGTATTCCCTGTACAGTAACATGCATAAGGTCATAACAACCTTAGACGTAAACCATATCATGAATAGAAACAACCTTAAGATTCTGATGAACAGTTGTATTTAATCGTTCTAGTCATTTCGCACTGCAAAATAACTTGGTTACTATAGCAGCAATGCAATAAATAAGCATCAGCAATAAGTGTTAATAAGTATTATCAGGATAATATATCTCTTAATCGATCCTGAGCGACTTCTACAAGCAAGTCTGGCTGGAATTTCGAGATAAAGCGATCACAGCCTACCTTCTCCACCATCGCCTCATTAAAGCTGCCACTCAGTGACGTATTGAGTGTAATGTAGAGATCTTTCATTCTTGGGTCTGAGCGCACTTCATGAGTCAGCTTATAACCATCCATTTCTGGCATTTCGGCATCGGTGATCATGAGCAGCAATTCTTCAACCACATTCTTCCCTTCATCACTCCAAGACTTAAGCAAATTCAACGCTTCAAGACCATCTCGGCATTCAATGATATTCAGTCCTAACTGTGAAAGCGTGCCCTTAACCTGAGAACGAGCTGTTGAAGAATCATCAACGATGAGGACATTACGCCCCACCATCTCATTGACTAAGTTGTTGTCTAAAACGCCTTCAGAAATTGAAATATCGTAATCAATAATCTGTGCGAGTACTTTCTCTACATCAATAATCTCGACGATTTCAGAGCTTTTGCCATCTTTAATTTGTGTAATTGCAGTGAGATAGTTCGCTCTTCCTGCCGTTTTCGGCGGCGGCTGGATCTCTGTCCATGCAGTATTGATGATGTTTCGAACCTGACCCACAAGAAAGCCTTGAACAGTACGGTTGTACTCAGTGATGATGAGGTTCTCTTCTTGGTTATCAAGGCGAGATGGAGGGAAGCCAATTGCTGCACGTAAATCAATCACTGGAACAGAAACACCACGCAGAGAAGCAACACCGGTAATATGGTGGTGAGAGCCTGGCATTTTAGTCAGTGGTGGAACTTTAATGACCTCACGCACTTTAAACACGTTGATGGCGAAGACCTGTCGGCTATTCAAACTAAACAGCAACAGCTCCAACCGGTTTTCACCGACAAGATTAGTTCGCTGATCGACGGTATTTAATACTCCAGACATACTGCTTCCCAACAAATGTGTATATAACAAAAATAGTCTATAGCAAGACTAAGATAAAAATAAACCCATATATCATTCAAGATTATATGGGTTTACTAGAAAGATAAAGGAGAGCAACAGCTCAGAAAACACTATCCTTCTATTACTTTCATCAATAGCAGGCCGTCATACAAGGCTTGCTTAATCAATGCAGCGCCAGGCATAGTAGCTTGCTTGTAGAAACGCGACTCCACCAGCTCTAAGTCTTGATGGTAAACGGGTAAGCATTGCTCTTCGATGCAAGTTTGAATCGCAGGATAAAGCACCTCTTTGGCCTGATTAATCGCGCCGCCGATCAACACTTTCTCAGGGTTAAAAAGATTAATCACAATCGCGATCGCAGATCCTAAGTAACCACCGAGTTTTTCAATCACATTGACCGCTAAAGGATCGCCATTTTCAGCAGCTTCACAGATATCTTCCACCGAAATTTCTTCAATGTCAGACAATGATGAGGCTTCCCCCTGAGCGATTCGTTCGGCAACTTCATTGCGAATCGCTTGCGAACTTGCCACCGTCTCCAAACAGCCACGATTACCGCAGTGACACTGCTTACCATTAGGATCGATCTGGATATGTCCGAGTTCGCCAATATTACCATGGCGACCTTGCAGAACACGTCCATCAAGAATGATACCCGCCCCTAAACCATGGTGTATTGAGATGAGAACCGAGTTTTCGTTCTCTTGAGAATGCCCAAATAAACGCTCTGCTAGTGCCCATGCGCGCGTGTCGTTAGCAATAAAGACCGGAAGCCCGGTCGCTTTATAAATCTCAGGGCCAAGTGGTAAGTTTTCGACATTGTAGTGAGGCATTTGCAGCACAACCCCACTTTCCGAATTGACCAAGCCAGGGAGCGTGATTGCAATACTGGTCACACGGTCAAGCTGCTCAGAGTAAGTTTGGAAAAACTCATCGATTTCATGCAATAGGCGGGCTAACACATCGTCTTGGTCGACTTCATGGATATCGATTTTGGTATCAATCAGGACATCACCACCAAGTTCGTGCAGTGCAATCGTCAGATATCCGCGCCCCAGACGCATCGACAAAAACTGCCAACCTTCGTTATTCACTTGTAAACCGACAGCAGGACGGCCACGACTGGTCGCTTCCTGAACCGTCGTTTCATGAATAAGGTGTGCCTCAATCAGCTCTCGGGTAATTTTAGTAATACTTGCAGGCGCAAGCTCACTCTGCTTCGAGAGATCGATACGAGAAATTGGGCCTTTTTGATCAATGAGTTTATATACACGGCCAGCATTGACCTGCTTGATATGATCAATATGGCCAGGTTGAGCCATGTACATGGAGTGCTCCGAATATCAACAACATGGTAATTTTTTTACTTTGCGAAGTAATTGTGAAGAGCTTTGATAGATTGCCGTGACAAGTGTCACGTATAAACATGTTTGTTTGTGTACCTAATCAAATAGCGAAGGATTTATCACAAATCCATTCCTATTTTTTTGCATAAATAAATATGTCTTCCATCACCTTTTCAAAGTCGTACACAAGATTGTCATCTGAATTATCAGCACAGATGCTAGGCCTGTATATACTTAATACTAATACATTTAGGAATGGAAACTGAATCATAATACCAATCGGGATAAATAGCTGATCAGATAATTGCGCAGGAAAAATCGCTTAGAGCAAGGCATAGATTGCAGATAGCTAGTTGCTCTACCTACAAAATCTATAACACCGCTATGAGTGATTTTAACTAGCAAGAATCACCAGATATTTGTTCTGGTTGGTATAAATGCCGCATACAATTCATCTTGCGGCAACATCAATCAAGGAGCTCCGAATGACCTCAATCCAAAGAAGAACAAAAATTGTCTCTACTCTTGGACCTTCTACCGATAAACCTGGTGTACTTGAAGCAATTCTAGAAGCTGGCGTCAACGTGGTGAGAATGAATTTCTCTCACGGAACCGCAGATGATCATAGAGAGCGCGCTACTCGAGTTCGTAACATCGCTGCAAAATTGGGCACTCATGTCGCCATTCTTGGCGATCTGCAAGGCCCCAAAATCCGCGTCTCTACTTTCAAAGAGGGCAAGGTTCAACTCAGCATCGGTGATATTTTCACCCTAGATAATAAACTCGAAGCGGGTCAAGGTGATAAAGATGCTGTCGGGCTTGACTATAAAGAGCTACCGAACGATGTATCTGCAGGTGATATTTTATTACTTGATGATGGCCGTGTTCAGCTACAAGTCATAGGCGTTAACGAGTCGCAAGTAAGAACTAAGGTCATTATTGGTGGGCCTTTGTCGAATAACAAAGGCATCAATAAAAAAGGTGGTGGCTTGTCCGCGGAAGCCCTGACCGAAAAAGATAAAAATGACATTAAACTCGCGGCTGAAATCAAAGTTGACTATTTGGCCGTCTCTTTCCCACGAAATGGCGAAGACATGAAATACGCGCGAAGGCTCGCGACAGACGCAGGGCTACAAACGCGCTTAGTGGCGAAAGTAGAACGCGCAGAGACCGTAGAAAGCCAAGAGAACATTGACGACATTATTCTTGCCTCAGACTCCGTGATGGTTGCGCGCGGCGACTTGGGGGTAGAAATTGGTGACCCAGAACTTATCGGGGTGCAGAAACAGCTGATTCGCCGCGCACGCGCCCTCAATCGAACTGTCATTACCGCAACACAGATGATGGAGTCGATGATGGAAAACCCTATGCCGACTCGTGCAGAGGTTATGGATGTAGCCAACGCGGTATTAGACGGCACTGATGCAGTGATGCTCTCTGGTGAAACGGCAGCGGGTAAATACCCATTAGAAACAGTGCGCTCTATGGCTGAAGTCTGCTTAGGTGCAGAAAAGATGTCGGCGGTTAACCGCTCTGGTTATCGTATGGACTCCGTGTTTGAAACAGGCGAAGAGACCATTGCCATGTCAACCATGTTTGCAGCCAACCACATGCGCGGAGTCAAAGGGATTGTCACTCTCACCGAATCTGGCCGTACCGCGCTAATGATGTCGCGTTTAAGCTCTGGGCTACCTATCTTCGCTCTTTCTCGTAATGAGAGCACACTGAACCTCTCAGCGCTTTATAGAGGCGTTTTCCCAGTGTTTTTTGATGACAAGTCAGATATCGGATTAGAAACTGCGGAAGCGGCTGTGGCAACCTTAAAACAGAAAGGACTTCTTGATGATGGCGATCTGGTGATCATCACCCAAGGAGATGTGATGGACGTCGTCGGCTCGACTAATTGTATGCGAATTCTTGCAGCGTAAGTTAAGGCCTCAAGACAACAAAGGGAGCATTGTGCTCCCTTTAGCATTTTAGGGAGAAAGTGGATTTAGCAATACATTGGGAAAAGGTATCGACAAAACGAAAGCCTGCATCGAGCCCAATTTGATAATCATGGAGCAAATCCTCTCGTTCACTCATCAAGGAACTAGAACGCAAAGGTTGATCGGGTTTAATCTGGATGATGAAACAATCATCCGGCGGTGAGTGCAAAAAGTCTTGAGTCAATGAATAAGTCTGATAATGCACCATCAGCATATCTGCTAATCCCGAATCAAACTTATCTCCCAGCAGATGACTCAAGCGATAAATATCATCAGCACCAAACAACCAGCGTCCACCGTTTAGGGCTTCTAAGTGCGTTTGTTCAGTTTTTTCCTGCCGAGACTTCTGCACTTGATCGCTAAAAAACGAACTCCAGTCTTGCTTCCACCGAGTTAACTTTTCTTGCCAGTGATCTTGGATCACATTGAATGAATCACGCAACCACTCGACGGGCGGCTCTTGATTAACCTCAAGCGTATCCGTCGTCAAATCTTCTCCCTCGGTACGAATCACGACAATACAACGGGCTTCTTTGCGCCATGCCTCCTGAACAGGGATCGAAGCAGAAACACCACCATCTACATACTCCCCATGAGCAAACCGTACAGGTTGATCGTACAAACGGGGAATCGCACAGGTAGCGATCAGCACTTTTTTCCAGTCATCTTGCAACATAGGGAGGTAATGGTCAGACAGCCTATTGGTCTCTGTGACTGCAGCATAAGCCTGACGATGAGCGAGCACTTTCTTTCCCATATCAATGTCAAGTCGATAGGGATACTCGCAGATCTTATCGAGTGCCCAGTCTAGCCCCATGTATTTTTTATGTCGGATATAACGAAACAAATGGAAGAACTCTGGATCTGTCGTAAGGTCAAGAATAAAGGATTGCCCTATTCCTCTTTGGCGGCATAAGAATGCGCACAAGTTAAGAGCACCTGCCGAAGTGCCATAGAAAGAATGAAATGGGTCAAAATTAGATAGAAGGAATGCATCAAGCACACCAGACGTAAAAATCCCTCTTTGGCCACCCCCTTGAGCAACCAATGCATTTTTACCGCCGGTGTACTTTTTTAGTCGTTGAGCGTCAAGTTGTACAGCAGCGTTGGTAATAACACCGCAATTCTTCATTGATAGGCTACGCAGTAGTAATTGCTGTAATACCAAAACCTAGCAAAACAGCAAAGATAACGGCCGTAATCACTAGCGCAAATTTTAGATTGTGTTCCATAGACACCTCCTTATTGTGTAACAAAGTAATAACATCCTTGTGAGGTATCTTCAATTAATACCTATTTTTCGTGCGGAATTATGACGTTAGCGTCACAATTAGTAGCATATGGTTACCAAATAAAGGATAAAAAATGAACGCTATGAAAATAATACCTTTGACGTTGTTTTTGTCTGTCCTGAGCACTTCTGCAGTTGCTGAGGTTTACCTTTCCCCTTGGGTTGGATACACAGCAGGTGGTAGCGTTGAAGACCAAAAACAACAAGAACTCGACCTGAAAGGCTCTGAGAGTTTCGCGCTCTCGGTTGAAACTGATTTTGACACAGGACGACTTGGCTTATTCTACTCAACGCAAAGCACAGACGTAGAAAACACCAATGCGAGTAGCACCATCCATTACTTACATTTTCAGAGTAGTGTTTACTACCCCATCGAAGATAAGTTTGCTTCTTACTTAGGGATTGGTTTGGGGGGATCGTATATCGACGCAGATTGGATTGATAAGGAGCTAGGGTTTTCAGCGAGTATATTTGGCGGCTTTGAATACAAGTTCTCAAATACTGTAGCACTCAATACCCAGCTTCGCTGGTTGGGGACGGTTGTTGACAACGACACCAGTGGTGTGTGCAATTTGACAGCCGGAGAGAACTCGTGCGTGATCAAATTCAAAACTGACTGGATGAATCAGTTTTCTGCAAACCTAGGCCTAACAGTTCGCATTTAAGTTTCCTATCATCCGACTGTTAAGCCTAAGCTAGGCATAGCGATTAAAACGAGTATTTCACACCTAGTGCACCACCAATTTGCAGCTCTGGGCCGCCATATAGGTTTAGTTCTGGGTGCACTTGGCCGTACATGTTCCAGCCTTTGCTCAAATTCCAATTCAATCCTAGCGGGACGCGAGCACCAAACTCTTTACCATCCCACTCACTCCAGGCACCAGCACCAACATACCAACTCACAGGGGTATTCGCATCGAACTCGCCGCGAGCAAGAATGTAATCAAATGCACCTCCGTCATTACCTGCAATAAAGCGGTACTGATTATCTAGTTCTACAACAACGCTCAAACCTTGATCCAAGGCCATACCTACCGACAGATCTGTCGATTTAGGCTCTTCCGCCGCTACAGCAACACCACTCGCCATTGCTAAAACGCCAACTAAACTGGAGATTCCATATTTCTTCATGCTTATGCCATTTACTACAAAATAAAACAGCGTGCAATTATCCGTATTTGTAGGGAAAAGATGTCAGAGAAAGGTGAGGATAAAGACAGAAGGTGGGATGCGGGATGCGGGATGCGGGATGCGGGATGCGGGATGCGGGATGCGGGATGCGGGATGCGGGATGCGGGATGATTTTGCTATTCAGGAATAGTTAGTGTCAACAACTTGAGATAAGACACCAACAACCTCCTCTCGGAGGACGAAGTCCGTTCCCAGTTCTCGAAACGCAGTGTTCTCGCAGGGCGAAGCCCGTTCCATAAGCGAAGCGCTCCCGTTCCAAAAACAAAAAGGAGGCCGAAGCCTCCTTTTTCAAATTAGATGAGTCAGTGGGAATTAACCGTGGTTACGGATCCACTCATCCATTTCAGTTTTCAAGTTGTCAGACTTAGTACCGAAGATAGCCTGAACACCACCTGCTACAACTACTACGCCTGCAGCGCCTAGCTGTTTTAGTTTGTCTTGGTCAACAGCTTCTGTATCAGCAACTGCTACACGTAGACGAGTGATACATGCGTCTAGGCCAGTGATGTTTGCTTTGCCGCCGAATGCTGCAACAAGCTCACCTGCCATGTCTGAACCAGCAGCAACAGCAGCTTCTTCAGATTCGTCTTCACGACCAGGAGTCTTAAGATCCATTGCTTTGATTACAGCGCGGAATACTACGTAGTAGATTGCAGCGTAAACAAGACCAACAGCGACCATTAGGCCCATTTTCTGAGAGTTACCAGACAGAACTAGGAAGTCGATTAGACCGTGTGAGAACGAAGTACCGTGTACAAAACCTAGAGTGTTAGCAACAACGTATGCAGAACCCGCTAGAAGAGCGTGGATACCGTATAGTAAAGGAGCAACAAATAGGAATGAGAATTCGATTGGCTCTGTGATACCAGTTAGGAATGAAGTCAGTGCAGCAGAAGCCATGATACCCATTACTTTCGCGCGGTTCTCTGGTTTAGCAGAGTGAGCGATAGCGATAGCAGCAGCAGGTAGACCGAACATCTTGAACATGTAACCACCAGCTAGCTGACCGAAGCCATTACCAGCAGCACGAGATGCTTCATCAGCAACTAGGTAACAAGTAAGTACGCCGTTTTGAGTTTCGCCTGCAGCGTTAACACAAGTACCCGCTTCGAAGAAGAATGGTACGTTCCAAACGTGGTGTAGGCCGAACGGGATTAGAGAACGCTCAACGATACCGTAGATACCGAATGCAACTTGTGGGTTCTGGTGAGCAGCCCAATCAGAGAAAGATGCAATCGCGCCGCCAATTGGTGGCCAAACGATAGAAAGAACGATACCAAGACCGATAGCAGTGAAACCAGTGATGATTGGCACAGCACGCTTACCAGCGAAGAAGCCAAGGTATTCTGGAAGTTGGATTTTGAAGAAGCGGTTGAATGCCCAAGCAGCCACACCACCGACAAGGATACCACCTAGTACACCTGTATCGATTTTTTCAACACCCATAACACCAGCCATAACGCCTAGCGTTGCAGTCATGATGCCGTAACCAACGATAGCAGCAAGACCTGCTACACCGTCATTGTTAGTAAAACCAAGTGCAACACCCACAGCAAATAGTAGTGCCATTTGACCGAATACTGAACCACCCGCTTGTTCCATTAGGTTCGAAACGATCTCTGGAATGAAGCTTAGGTCGGCAGCACCGACACCTAGTAAAATACCTGCAACTGGTAGAACCGATACTGGTAGCATCAGAGCTTTACCAACTTTTTGCAGGTTAGCAAAAAGATTCTTAAACATGTTTATGCTCCTGAAAAGTTATAAGAATTATTGGGCTCTAACGGCACACCCCCGTAGCCTTAAATGTTAGCACCCAGAAAAAATGTAACCACTTATGTCACTATATTTTCTGCCTCTAAATATATCTTGTTGGTGATCAATCTTTCTACCGAGTTACGAAATTTAGTTTCAAACTAATAGCTAGATCACAATCAAAAGCGCTGTCTGAAATGCATTTCAATCCTTCAACATACTGTTTTTATTGATAATATTAAATCTATCGATTAATTTTGATGGGTAAATAAAATAGATGCAGTTGTTATTTTATGTAACAAAATTACATGGGCAATTTTTTTAGCTCTCAACTTCAACATTTTTAGTAAACAACGGCCAAAAAACGTTTGCCTGTGACGCTGATTACAAAAAAAAGGAGCCGAAGCTCCTTTTTTATACAAAACTCATTTTCTATCTCAAAAAAAGATTTCTAAAGTTTTCGCTGGTCTTTTCTCCAACTTCGCCCAATGAACACCCTTTAAGCTGCGCAATGTAGGCGGCAACCTCGACAACATACGCAGGTTGGTTCTGTTTTCCGCGATGAGGCACGGGTGCGAGATATGGCGAGTCAGTTTCAATAAGCAATCTTTCAAGCGGTAACGCTTTTACCACTTCTTTTAGCTCTGTAGCTTGCCTAAAAGTGACAATCCCTGAAATCGAAATATAAAAACCAAGATCCATCGCAGCTTCAGCAAACGCTAAGTTCTCTGTAAAACAGTGGATCACACCGCCGCATTGGTCAGCTTTCCCATTTTTGAGAATATCCAACGTATCTTGTCGCGCATTACGTGTATGTATAATCAGCGGTTTATTCAGCTTAACCGCCAATTCAACTTGTTGCTCAAACCTCAGTTTTTGCAGCTCAGCCGTTTCAGGCTGGTAATGGTAATCGAGCCCAGTTTCACCAACCGCTACCACCCTTGGATGTGATGCATACTCGTGTAAGCGATCGAGAGCGAAGTCACTCTCTACATCTAATGGATGGACACCACAGGAAGCGTAAATGTTGTCATAAGGCTCGATCATCTCCAACATATTAGGAAAAGAGTCCAGAGTAACGCCGACAGAGAGCAACTCACTCACGTTAGCTGCTTTAGCTTTAGCAACCACATCGTCAATACCTTGGTGAAGATCTTGATAGTCTAATTTGTCAAGATGACAGTGAGAATCTACAAACATGTTTCCCCGTTAAATTTGAAAAGCCAATCCAAAATCAGAAGCTCAGCATTTAGCCCGGTATGTGTTCTTAATTGTTCGGAGAGTTTTAATAACTCCTGAGCCTGAGCATACATAGATTGGTAACCCACAACCTTAGCTAACTGCGCAGCACCAGGCGTAAAGAAGGGCATCGCCAAACCGTAATGCACTTTCTGCGCATCAGTGAGCAGGTACCATAACCAACTTAAGTATTCAGTCGGCTCTGACGCTAACTCTTTAGCAAGCTTAGTCACATCCGCTTGATTCTGACAATGTGCGATGAGCTGCGATTCTATTGATAGATACTGCGACACTTTATCTTGATTAACGAAATCAAGCGTGGCTAACGGGGCATTACCATTTATATGAGACGCGTAAGCAGGCACTGGCTTATTTGCTTGCTCACTTAACCAACCAGCCACCAATGAAGACTGGGGCGCAGTAAGGTGCCATTGTTGGCATCGGCTAGTGATAGTTGGCAGCAAGGCGTTGTTACGGTGGGAGACCAGCAAGAACATACAGGTTGCAGAGGGCTCCTCAAGCGTTTTCAGCAAGGCGTTCGCAGCCGATTCGTTCATGGCTTCTGCAGGTTCAATAACAAATAACCTTAACCCGGAAAGCTGTGAAGATTCCTGAGCGATTCGATTACACTGGCGAATTTGTTCGACTGTAATAGCCTTACCCTGCTTCTCTGGTTTAACAACATGGAAATCTGGGTGACTTTCAGACTCCATCAGTTGGCAACCATGGCAAAAGCCGCACGCTTCTGCGGGATAGTTCTGACACATCACCGCTCGGCTAAAATGCTCTACTAAGCGCTCAGAACCCATCCCTTCTTCAGAAATCAATAAAGCGGCATTTGAAAACCGATCCGCTTGAAGGTTTGATTGCCACTCTGTCCATAATGGAGAGAGCCACGGGTATAGCTCATTCATGCTATGCGTTCACCCAATTGCTCACTACTGCCGAGATGTCTGCAGCGACCTTGTCAATACTTTGCTCTGCGTTGACCACAACGACTGACTCATCATTCTCTGCAAGTTCAAGGTAACGCTCACGCGTACGGTCGAAAAAGCTCATGTCCATTTTCTCTATACGATCCAATTCTCCGCGACCACGAGCACGTTCAAGGCCAACTCGCGGATCAAGATCAAGATAGATCGTTAGATCAGGCTTAAATTCACCTAAGGTCGTTTGCTTAAGCGCAGTCATGGTTTCACGCGGGATCTGACGCCCGCCGCCTTGATAAGCTTGCGAAGACATATCGTGTCTATCCCCCACAACCCAACTACCAGAAGCAAGTGCAGGTTTAATCACGTTCTCAACTAGCTGGACTCGCGCTGCGTACATCAGCAGCAGCTCTGTCATATCTTGCAGCTCTTCACCTTCGTGCTCTTGTTTAACCAAAGTACGTAACTGTTCAGCCAAGGCCGTTCCACCTGGCTCACGTGTATTTTGGATGCGCTCAACTCCGGCATTTGTTAGCGTTTCAAGTACCGCCTTAATCGCTGTACTTTTACCTGCGCCTTCTAGGCCTTCAATGACGATAAATTTGCCGTTTTTCATTTCTTACTTCTTAATTGCTTTAAATATGCTCGAACTGCTCGATTGTGTTCAGCCAATGTTTTAGAAAACACATGTCCACCATTACCACTTGCGACAAAGTAAAGGTAATTACTGTCTTCTGGGTTAAGAGCAGCTTGAATAGAAGCTTCCCCTGGCATAGCGATAGGTGTTGGTGGCAAGCCGAAAATCGTATAGGTATTGTATGGTGTTGGCGTTCGAAGATCTTTCTTACGAATATTCCCATCGTACTTATCCCCCATCCCGTAGATGACGGTTGGGTCGGTTTGTAATCGCATCCGCTTGTTTAAACGATTAACGAATACTGCCGCAACACGCTCACGTTCAGACTCTACCGCGGTTTCTTTCTCTATAATTGAAGCCAAGATAAGCGCTTCATAAGAGGATTTTAGTGGCAATTTCTCTTGGCGAGTTGCCCAATGCTCATCAAGCACCATTTGCAGTTTGTCAGCAGCGCGTTTCAAAATATCGAGATCAGAAGCACCGAAGGTGTAGTGATAGGTTTCAGCAAGCAATAGTCCTTCTAGCTTTTCGTGTGGTAAGCCGAGTTTTTGCGCAATCTGAGCTTCACTTAATCCATCTAACTCATGCTCCAAATATGGTGCATTGTCGATGATTTGCTGCCACTCTTTAAACGTAGAGCCTTCGACGAAAGTTATCGAAAATTGGTGTTCCTTACCCTGCTTAAATTGCTCTAACGTCGATTTGAGAGTAGAACCTGAGTCCAATAAATAGGTTCCAGCGCGTAATTGTGTCAGTTCAGGGTGGAATCGGCGAACAAGTTTAACCACATCACTACCAGTGATCATTTTAGACTCGGTAAGCTGTTCAAGGACACGATTAAAGCTCGTTCCGGAAGCGATGGTAAATATCTGTGACTGCTCGATTTGAAGAGGCTGGTTTACGTACTGCTCTACTTGTTTAGCGACATACACATAGCCGCCCGCTGCCAATGCAGCCACTAACAACAAAAAGAGCGTGATTTTTTTAATCACGAGTCGATCATCTCCTGAATTCGTTTAGTTGTTTTTCCAATATCAAATTGGTGTGAATCAATAGCACAAATCGGCGCTGCGCCTATGATGGAATTGGTCATAAACACTTCATCAGCATTACGTAAATCAGAGAGTTTATACTCCCCTATGTGAGTTTCAATCCCCTCTGCCTGCGCCCATTCCAATACAACGCGTCGTATAACTCCGCTGACACCTGCTTTATCTAAGCTAGGGGTGAACAGTGTTTCCCCCTTTACCCAAAATAAATTTGCCATGGTGGTTTCAATCACGTTGTCATCAATATCAAGCGCGATCCCGTCAGCAAACGAATGCTGCTCTAGCTCAGCTTTAAGTAACACTTGCTCAAGACGGTTGTTATGTTTGTGCCCCGCCAATAAGGGGCTATGACCAAGTCGTCGCTCACAGATACCCAGTTCAATTCCTTGCTCACTCCATTGTTCATAGTAAGCAGGATAAATAAAGTCGCTAATAGTAACATTTGGTGAGGCTACATGAGTAGGGCTATATCCCCTTCCCCCTGTACCGCGACTGATATGCAGTTTTAACCCCGCTTTTCGGTCGTTGCGAACTGCCTGAGCCAACCAACTTTCAACTTGAGTCCAATCAGGGCGGGATATCTCTAACACATCCAAACAAGCATTCATACGGTCAACATGCTTTGACCAATGAGCGATGTGCCCTTCTTGTGTCAGCATAGTGGTAAAACAGCCGTCACCATATTGAAACGAACGATCTGTCACCGAGATTGACTCACAACAGACACCATTGACTATGAACATGCGAAATCCTTTTTATCACCTTTGCTTGAGCGCCAAGTTTTGAGAGACCATTAAATAACAAAACGGCTTAATGCCAAAGCATTAAGCCGTTTATTTAGTCTAATTCAGGCGCTTGTTTAGATTTTTTTAAACACTAGTGAGCCGTTAGTGCCACCGAAGCCGAATGAGTTACAGATTGCGTAATCCATTGAAACTTCTTTAGCAGTATGCGGAACTAGATCGATATCTAAACCTTCTTCAGGGTTGTCTAGGTTGATTGTAGGTGGAACCATTTGGTCAACCAGAGACATCACTGTGATGATCGCTTCTACAGAACCTGCAGCACCAAGCAAGTGACCAGTCATAGATTTAGTTGAAGACACTTTAACTTGCTTAGAACCTTCTTCGCCTAGCGCACGTTTAACGCCTTTAATTTCAGCGACATCACCAGCTGGTGTAGAAGTCCCGTGAGCATTCACGTAGCCGACTTGCGTACCTGTGATACCTGCGTCACGCATTGCCGCTTCCATTGCTAGTGCACCACCTGAACCGTCTTCACTTGGAGACGTCATATGGTAAGCATCACCAGACATACCGAAACCGACAAGCTCAGCATAGATTTTCGCACCGCGAGCTTTTGCGTGTTCGTATTCTTCAAGAACCATCATGCCTGCGCCATCACCAAGAACAAAACCGTCGCGGTCTTTATCCCATGGACGAGAAGCTTTTTGTGGTTCGTCGTTACGAGTAGAAAGTGCTTTCGCAGCACCAAAGCCTGCCATACCTAGAGGTGTAGATGCTTTCTCTGCACCACCTGCAACCATAGCTTCTGCATCACCGTATGCAATCATACGAGCCGCATGGCCGATGTTATGTAGACCTGTTGTACACGCCGTCGAGATCGCGATGTTTGGACCGCGAAGACCACGCATAATAGATAAGTTTCCTGCAACCATGTTTACGATGGTTGATGGTACGAAGAACGGGCTCACTTTACGTGGACCTTTCTCAACAAGCGCAGTATGGCCTGCTTCGATAAGGTCTAGGCCACCAATGCCTGAACCAATTGCTACGCCAACACGAGCAGCGTTTTCTTCGTTAATTTGTAAACCAGAGTCATCTAGAGCTTGGATACCAGCTGCAATGCCGTATTGGATAAATAGATCCATTTTACGTGCATCTTTTTTAGACATGTATTCAGTACAGTCAAAACCTTTTACTAGACCCGCAAAACGAGTAGAAAAGTTTTCAGCATCAAAGTGCTCGATATTCACGATACCGCTTTGACCTGCTAGCAGGGCTTTCCAAGATGATTCTACGGTGTTGCCTACCGGTGACAACATACCCATGCCAGTGACAACAACACGACGCTTGGACACGATATTATTCTCCGGAATTGAAATGATTCTATGGAAGGATAGAAGGGTTAAAGAGAACACAGGCGGCCAGAAGGCCGCCTGGGAGAGATATTACTGAGCGCTGTTTACATAGTCGATTGCAGCTTGAACAGTAGTGATTTTCTCAGCTTCTTCGTCTGGAATCTCAGTGTCAAATTCTTCTTCTAGAGCCATTACTAGTTCAACAGTGTCTAGAGAATCAGCACCTAGATCGTCAACGAATGAAGCTTCGTTCTTAACTTCAGCTTCGTCTACACCTAGCTGTTCAACAATGATTTTCTTTACGCGTTCTTCGATGTTGCTCATTTTTTCTTTTCCTTTACAGATTTCGCCTAATGCGATGATTCAGTAGTTTATTCGAACTACCAAAAGTTGCAAGAGGGACCTTGCTGGTCAAACCACAATTTTAGCGATTTTAACCGAAATTCAATACATTTTTGACTTAAATCATGCACAAATCTTGCGCACGTTCATATCAAGAATCTCAAACTATAGGCCATTTTAATGACAATAAATAGCCAAGTTGGTGACATTAAGTGCAAATTCACTCTGCCCGCAGAAATTTGAATGAAATTTAATGAAAAAGTTCACTAATTCTGCAAGGTAAGCGATTTACACCATGTACATGCCGCCATTTACATGCAAAGTTTCGCCAGTAATGTATGCCGCTTCAGGAGAAGCAAGGAATACTACTGCCGATGCAATTTCACGTGGATCACCTAAACGACCTGCAGGGACTGCAGAAAGAGTCGATGCACGTTGCTCTTCGTTTAACGCTTTAGTCATGTCTGTTTCGATAAAGCCAGGTGCAACGGTGTTAACAGTTACACCACGAGAAGCAACTTCGCGTGCCATAGATTTAGTGAAACCAATTACGCCCGCTTTTGCTGCAGCGTAGTTTGCTTGACCCGCGTTACCCATAGTACCAACAACAGAACCTACGTTGATGATACGACCAGCGCGTTTCTTCATCATACCGCGAAGCACCGCTTTAGACATACGGAAGATAGGCGTTAGGTTGGTATCAATGATGTCATCCCACTCTGAATCTTTCATACGCATCAGTAGGTTATCACGAGTAATACCTGCGTTATTTACTAGGATATCAATCGCACCAAACTCATCGTTGATGGTCTTTAGTGTCGCTTCAATCGACTCAACGTCAGTAACGTTAAGTGCTAGACCTTTACCATTTTCACCAAGGTACTCGCTGATTGCAGCCGCGCCGCCTTCAGAAGTCGCAGTACCGATTACTGTCGCGCCACGCTCAACCAATAGTTCAGCAATTGCACGACCAATACCACGGCTTGCGCCAGTGACTAGAGCAATCTTACCTTCTAGGTTCATCATGTTCTTTATTCCTATGTTCTTTAATTACTTAGCAGCTTCTAGAGATGCAGCATCATTCACTGCTGCGCCACTTAGTGTCTTAACAATTCGTTTTGTCAGGCCAGTTAGAACCTTACCAGGGCCAAGCTCTAGTAACTTCTCTACGCCTTGCTCGCTCATCAGTTGCACGCTCTCAGTCCAACGAACTGGGCTGTATAGTTGACGAACAAGCGCATCTTTGATTTTCGCAGGATCAGTTTCCGCGGCTACGTCAACGTTGTTGATAACAGGGAATTGAGGTGCGTTGAATTCAATCTCTTCTAGTGCTACTGCTAGCTTGTCTGCTGCAGGTTTCATCAATGCACAGTGAGAAGGTACTGAAACCGGAAGTGGAAGCGCGCGCTTAGCACCGGCTTCTTTACATAGTGCGCCCGCGCGCTCTACTGCATCTTTACTACCTGCAATCACAACTTGGCCAGGCGAGTTGAAGTTCACCGGTGAAACCACTTCGCCTTGCGCTGCTTCTTCACAAGCTTTTGCGATAGCGTCATCATCAAGACCGATGATCGCGTACATTGCACCTGTTCCAGCCGGAACCGCTTCTTGCATTAGTTGACCACGTAGTTCAACCAGTTTGATCGCTTGCTTAAAGTCAATCACGCCAGCACATACTAGTGCAGAGTATTCACCCAAGCTGTGACCCGCTAGATTAGCTGGTTGCTCTAGGCCTTGCTCTTGCCATACACGCCAGATCGCAACAGATGATGCCAGCAGTGCCGGTTGAGTACGGTGTGTTTGGTTGAGATCTTCTGCAGGGCCATTCTGAACTAGAGCCCATAGGTCGTAGCCTAGTGCTTCCGATGCTTCTGCAAATGTTTGTTTAACGACTTCAAACTGTTCGCCAAGTTCAGCAAGCATACCCACAGCTTGTGAGCCCTGACCTGGAAATACGATAGCAAACTTGCTCATTTTCTTTTCCTTAAAACCGTTTCTTTATTTAAAAGAAGAAAGAAAAGATGCCTATCAAGGCATCTTAATTTTGAATTCTATAGCTTAGAACTTAACGAGAGCTGAGCCCCAAGTAAAGCCACCACCAAATGCCTCAAGCAACAGTGTTTGACCACGCTTAATTCGCCCATCACGTACCGCTTCATCAAGTGCTGTTGGCACTGTTGCCGCAGACGTGTTGCCATGGCGATCCAATGTAACGACTACTTGTTCCATCGGCATCGCAAGCTTCTTAGCTGTCGCGGAAATAATACGTAGATTTGCTTGATGAGGAACTAGCCAGTCTAACTCTGACTTGTCCATATCATTCTCTTTTAGTGTTTCTTTTACTAGACGAGAAAGCTGAGTAACGGCGACTTTAAATACTTCGTTACCAGCCATATGCAGCCAGCTGTTGATATCTTCGCTATGCTCCGACTCACTTGGCACTTTCTCATGGCGGTCTGGGAATTTGAGGCTTAATAGCTCACCAAAACGGCCATCAGAGTTAATCGTTGTTGATAAGATACCTGGTTCTTCACTCGCACCAACGACAACGGCACCCGCTGCATCCCCGAAAAGGATAATCGTTGAACGGTCGTTAGGATCACAGGTTTTAGACAAAGCGTCGGCACCGATCACTAGGATATTCTTACAGTGACCTGTTTTGATGTACTGATCAGCAACAGACAAGGCATAAACAAACCCTGAACATGCCGCAGCCATATCAAACGCAGGACAATGCTTAATACCGAGAAGCGCTTGGACCTGACATGCTGCTGATGGGAAAGCGTGAGAACCACTAGTCGTCGCTACAAGAATCATATCGATATCGTTCTTATCGATACCTGCCATCTCGATAGCATTTTTGGCTGCTTGATAACCCATGTCTGCAACTGTTTCGTTTTCAGCTGCAATGCGTCGCTCTTTAATACCCGTACGAGTTACAATCCACTCATCACTTGTATCTACCATTTTCTCTAAGTCTGCGTTTGAACGCACCTGAGATGGCAGGTAGCTGCCAGTACCTAAAATTTTGCTATACATGAAGACTAATAATGCCTCTCGAGTAAAACCGCTTCCAAACGATCGCTAATACGGCTTGGTACTTGTCGTTTGACCTCATGTAGTGCCTCACCAATTGCATTGATGACTGCGTCTACATCAGCACTTCCGTGGCTTTTTATGACAATGCCGCGCAATCCTAGCAAACTTGCGCCGTTATACTGGTCGGGGTTCAATGTTTTTAGTTCATTAAATAGTCCGGAAAACAATTTTCTTGCAATCCAACCCTTTATAGATGAGGTCATCATACTCGATTTCAACTTATCGATAAAAAGTTGCGCGGTGCCTTCACATGCTTTTAGACAAACATTGCCCACAAAACCGTCACAAACAACAACGTCTGCGGCATCATGGAGTAATTGGTTACCTTCAATATAGCCAACAAAGTTCACCGAACGAGTATTTTCCAACATTTCTGCACAGCGCTTGACGAGGTCATTACCTTTTATTTCTTCAGCGCCTATGTTGAGAATGGCTACTCGAGGTGGCTTGTCCACATACTGCTCTACAAGCGCACTGCCCATTACGGCAAATTGAAACAACGAATCCGCATCACTTGATACGTTGGCCCCTAAGTCCAACATCCAAGTTCTACCACCTGAAGCGGTCGGTAATGCAGAGATAAGCGCAGGGCGTTCGATGCCCGGTAGCAATTTCAACTTAAATCGCGATAAGGCCATCAACGCACCTGTGTTTCCACAGCTAACACATGCATCGGCATGACTGTCGGCGACAAGATCAATTGCCATGCCCATTGAGCTGCCTTGATTGTTACGTAGTGCGAGGGAAGGTTTTTCTGTGTTGGAAATCACTCGGTCAGCGTGTTCAATACTCAAACGAGCATCTGACTGGTAACCAAGAGAAGATAATTGAGATGTGATCGCGTTTTGATCACCAATAAGGATCACTTTTAGCTCTGGGAAATGCGACAGTGCCTGCACTGCGGCAGGCACTGTGACGCGAGGACCGAAATCCCCGCCCATTGCATCAAGTGCAACGGTTATATTTTGCAAAGGTCAACCTTACTTGTTGATAACCTTTTTGCCACGGTAGTAACCTTCAGCAGTTACGTTGTGGCGCAGGTGAGTTTCACCTGAAGTTGCGTCTACAGAAAGTGCAGCTGTAGTTAGGGCATCGTGTGAACGACGCATACCACGCATTGAACGAGATTTCTTGCTCTTTTGTACGGCCATTGACCCTACTCCTATGTAAGTATTAAAGAATTACTTCTTTAAGCTTTTTAAAACGTCAAATGGATTCGGCTTCTTTTCTTCTTCCACAATTTCTTCTGGAAGTTCACCAAACACCATATTATCTGAATCAACGCTACAGTCCGCTTCATCGTGCATTGCTATTTGAGGCAAGTTTAGAATGAACTCGTCTTCAACTAACTGTATTAGATCTAACTCACCGTACTCGTTCAGATCTACCAAATCGTACTCTTCCGGTGCTTCCTCTTCAGTCTTTTCACCTTTGTAAGGTGTATAAGTGAATTGGACCTCGCACTCATGTGCGAAAACCTCATTACAGCGCTGACACTCTAAGTCGACTTCGATGTTAGCTTTACCAGAGATAACAACGAGTCGCTGCTCATCTAAGTCAAATGACAGTGACACTTGGGCGTCGCGTTTAACGCCTTCAACTGATTCATCTAAGCGCTTGAAGAGACTAACTTGAATAATACCTTCAACATCTAGTCGCTTCTGAGCAGCGCGTGACGGATCAATCGTACGCGGTATTTTTACCTTTTGCATAGGGCGCGAATTCTATCTTCCAAATCGTTTATAGTCAAAGAAAAAGGGCAAAAAAATGTACTTTTTTTCCTTATCAGCTTGAGAGCTAGTATCTAAGACGTAATATACATTAAGCTCTCACCAACTCTTGTTTTTGATTGTAAAGAAAAATGCCGAATTACCAACTAGTTTTAGCCTCTACATCGCCATATCGTAAACAACTGCTCAATAAACTAGCAATAGAATTTGAGACAGCTTCTCCCGCTTTCGATGAAACTCCGTTAGAGAATGAAGCGCCAATTGAGTTGGTTAAAAGGCTAGCCAAGGGTAAAGCCGAGTCTTGCTCAGTGAGTCAGCCAAGTTTAGTCATTGGTAGCGACCAGGTTTGCGTAATTAACGGCAACATCATCGGTAAGCCTCATACACGCGAAAAGGCGATTGGTCAGCTGCTTGATCAAAGCGGTCAATCTATTCAGTTTTATACCGGCTTAGCTCTGCACAATACTCATACCGGGCTAACCGACATCAAGGTCGATACCTTTACGGTCCACTTTAGAGCTCTAAGCAAAAAGCAGATCGAAAATTATGTAGATAAAGAGCAACCTTTTTACTGTGCGGGAAGCTTTAAAAGCGAAGGCTTAGGTATCGCTCTGTTTGAACGATTGGAAGGTAAAGATCCAAACACCTTAGTTGGACTGCCACTGATTGATTTGATTGATATGCTCACAGCACAAGGAGTTGAGGTGCTTTAGCGGGATGCGAGAAGCGAGAAGCGAGAAGCGAGAAGCGAGAAGCGAGAAGCGAGAAGCGAGAAGCGAGAAGCGAGAAGCGAGAAGCGAGAAGCGAGAAGCGAGAAGCGAGAAGCGA
>WJXF01000087.1_pt1 | contig 25703 bp, 22 predicted proteins | sample 9263211 | NCBI WGS metagenome assembly WJXF01 (sample SAMN12697362, study PRJNA563984) | aquatic metagenome | isolation source: water sample from a prawn hatchery tank treated with erythromycin, plated on... | place: Australia | collected 2018-10-17
CTCGAAAGGTAAGTTCGCCCTATGTTCAAAACTGTTAGAGACTGAAGGCATTAAAAGTAGATCGGGCCCGATCTGAATAAAGAGAGATTCATAGCAAATGATAACTAAGCTACTGACAAAAGTGATTGGTAGTCGCAATGACCGAACACTGCGCCGTCTGAGAAAGATTGTAAAAGAGATTAATAACTACGAACCAACATTTGAAGCGCTTTCTGATGAAGAGCTAAAAGCGAAAACAGTTGAGTTCCGTCAGCGTTTAGAACAGGGTGAAACTCTAGATAAACTACTACCAGAAGCGTTCGCGACTGTGCGTGAAGCGTCTAAGCGTGTTTACGGCATGCGTCATTTCGACGTTCAGCTTATCGGTGGTATGGTACTGAACGCTGGTCAAATTGCAGAGATGCGTACAGGTGAAGGTAAAACGCTGACTGCAACACTTCCTGCTTATCTTAATGCGCTGCCTGGTAAAGGCGTACACGTTGTTACCGTCAACGACTACCTAGCGAAGCGTGACGCGGAAACCAACCGCCCTCTATTCGAATTCTTAGGTATGTCTGTCGGTGTTAACGTACCTAACATGCCACCTCAAGAGAAAAAAGAAGCTTACCTAGCGGATATTCTTTACGGTACAAACAACGAATTTGGTTTCGACTATCTACGTGACAACATGGCATTCCGCGCTGAAGACCGTGTACAACGTGAACGTTTCTTCGCTGTAGTCGATGAAGTGGACTCGATTCTTATCGATGAAGCGCGTACTCCGCTAATTATCTCTGGCCCTGCAGAAGACAGCTCTGAGCTATACATTCGAATCAATACTTTGATTCCTCATCTGCAAAAGCAAGATCAGGAAGACTCAGAAGAGTACCGCGGTGATGGTCACTACACGGTTGATGAAAAATCAAAGCAAGTTCACCTGACAGAAACAGGCCAAGAGTTTGTTGAAGAGCTGATGATCAAAAACGGTCTAATGGAAGAGGGCGATACGCTTTACTCTCCGACAAACATCAGCCTGTTGCATCACGTGAATGCAGCGCTTCGTGCCCACGTACTGTTTGAAAAGAACGTCGATTATATCGTAAATGAAGACGGCGAAGTCGTTATCGTTGATGAACACACGGGTCGTACTATGCCTGGTCGTCGTTGGTCTGAAGGTCTTCACCAAGCGGTAGAAGCGAAAGAAGGCGTTAAGATCCAAAACGAAAACCAAACGTTGGCATCGATTACCTTCCAGAACTTCTTCCGTCTATACGAAAAACTGTCAGGTATGACAGGTACGGCAGATACTGAAGCGTTCGAATTCCAGTCTATCTACGGCTTGGAAACGGTTGTTATCCCAACCAACAAACCAATGGTTCGTAATGATATGCCAGATGTGGTTTATCGTACCGAAGCAGACAAGTTCAACGCGATTATTGAAGATATCAAAGATCGTGTTGCCAAAGGCCAGCCATCTCTAGTGGGTACAGTGTCTATCGAGAAATCTGAGCTTCTCTCTAATGCACTTAAGAAAGCCAAGATTAAACACAACGTACTTAACGCTAAGTTCCACGAGAAAGAAGCTGAAATCGTTGCAGAAGCAGGTACACCTGGTGCAGTAACAATTGCAACTAACATGGCCGGTCGTGGTACCGATATCGTGTTAGGTGGTAGCTGGCAGGCTCAAGTTGAGAAGCTAGATAACCCAACTCAAGAGCAAATCGATAAGATTAAAGCTGACTGGAAAGTGGTTCATGATCAAGTACTAGAAGCAGGTGGTCTGCACATTATTGGTACAGAGCGTCATGAGTCTCGTCGTATCGATAACCAGCTACGTGGTCGTTCTGGTCGTCAAGGTGATGCGGGTTCATCTCGTTTCTATCTATCGATGGAAGACTCACTACTGCGTATCTTCACCTCTGATCGTATGGCAAGCTTGATTCAAAGCGGTATGGATGAAGGTGAGGCAATCGAATCTAAGATGCTGTCTCGCTCAATCGAAAAGGCACAACGTAAAGTTGAAGGCCGTAACTTCGATATTCGTAAACAGCTACTTGAATACGATGATGTTGCCAACGACCAACGTAAAGTGGTGTACGAGCTACGTGATGAGTTGATGGTTGTAGAAGACATCAGTGAGATGATCGAACAGAACCGTCAAGACGTTCTAACTGCGGTTATCGATGAGTACATTCCGCCACAATCTCTAGAAGACATGTGGGATGTGGAAGGTCTACAAGAGCGCTTGAAGAACGACTTCGATCTTGATGCGCCAGTGAAGCAGTGGCTAGAAGAAGATGACAAACTTTACGAAGAAGCACTGCGTGAGAAGATCATCGAAACAGCGATCACTGTATACAAACAGAAAGAAGAAGTGGTTGGCGAGCAAGTGCTGCGCAACTTCGAGAAATCTGTGATGCTACAAACGCTAGATACGCTTTGGAAAGAGCACCTAGCTGCAATGGATCACCTTCGTCAAGGTATTCACTTACGCGGTTACGCACAGAAGAACCCGAAACAAGAGTACAAGCGTGAGTCGTTTGAGCTGTTTGAAGGTTTGTTAGATGCGTTGAAGTCAGACGTGATTACCATTCTGTCTAAAGTTCGCGTTCAGCAACAAGAAGAAGTAGAGCGCATGGAAGAGCAGCGTCGCGCTCAAGCGGAAGAAGCAGCTCGCCGTGCTCAAGCGCAACATGCGTCAGCGCAAAGCCAGCTTGCAGACGGTGAAGAAGAGGCAGAAGGCGCGCACCAACCAATGGTACGTGAAGAACGTAAAGTTGGTCGCAACGAGCCTTGCCCATGCGGTAGCGGTAAGAAATACAAGCAGTGTCATGGTCAGATTAACTAATTAGATCATCACTGTATAGAGATTGAAGAGTCGCTTAGGCGGCTCTTTTTATATCTAATGGTTATCTCAAAAATAGTCAGCCACAATGCAGGGCATGACAATGGAAAGTAAATAGGAAGTCAGATGAAACGAATTCATATCGTCGCGGGAATAATCTTCAATCAAGATAAATCGCAGGTGTTTATTACTAAGCGCCCTGATGACAAACATAAAGGCGGCTTTTGGGAGTTTCCTGGCGGTAAAGTAGAGCAGGGTGAAACCATAGAGCAAGCCATGGTTCGCGAGCTTGAAGAAGAGATTGGCATTACAACAACTGAGCAAGCGTTGTTTGAGCACCTTGAGTTTGACTACCCTGACAAGTCATTGAAGTTTGATTTTATGACGGTGACACAATTTGAAGGTCAGCCTTATGGTAAAGAAGGGCAACAAGGAGAGTGGACAGCGATCGCTGATCTCTCTAATTATACGTTTCCCGAGGCCAATGTCCCGATCCTAGAGCGCGTGATTAAAGAGTTTTCCTAAACGATCAAATTTTCTTAAACGATCAAAGCCCCCTAGCCAGCGGTAGTGAATACTGTTAGTTTTAATGGATTGGCTAAAAAAAACGATTATTCGAAACGGAGATATGCAATGGTACGTATTGCAGTTGCAGGAGCAGCAGGCCGAATGGGCCGTAACCTAGTTAAAGCAACTTATCTAAATCAGCAGGCGCATGTTGGCGCGGGTTCAGAGCGACCAGAATCTTCACTCGTGGGTGTGGATGTTGGCGAACTGTGCGGCGAAGGTAAGTTTGATGTTGTTCTGACTGACGACCTAGCAAAAGAGATTGAAAACTTTGATGTCATCATCGACTTTACGGCGCCAGCAAGCACGCTTGTTAACTTGGAGCTGTGTCGTCAACACGGTAAGAGCATTGTTATTGGCACGACGGGATTCACCGATCAAGAGCGAGAACTCATTGATACGATTGCCAAAGAAGTGCCTGTAGTGATGGCACCGAACTACTCAGTTGGCGTTAACTTGGTCTTTAAGCTTCTTGAGAAGGCAGCCAAGGTTATGGGTGATTACTGCGATATTGAAATTGTTGAAGCTCACCACCGTCACAAAGTGGATGCGCCTTCTGGTACGGCTATTGGCATGGGTGAAGCGATTGCTGATGCGATGGGTAACAAGCTCAATGATGTCGCTGTCTATGCTCGCGAAGGTATTACCGGTGAGCGTACTAAAGATGAGATAGGCTTTGCTACGATTCGAGCGGGTGACATTATTGGTGAGCACACGGCCATGTTTGCTGATATCGGTGAGCGTGTTGAGGTGACCCATAAAGCGACTGACCGTATGACCTTTGCTAATGGTGCTGTTAAAGCCGCCGTTTGGCTAAATGAGAAGCCTGCAGGCTTCTATACCATGACCGATGTGTTAGGGCTCAATGAGCTGTAAATCAATAATTATGCGCTGGGCTTGCCCGGCGCTTTTTGTATCTAGCCAGTAATGCTCGCTTAATAAACCAGCTGGAGTACGTTGGTTATATGGTTTTTGAGTGCCCATTTTGGCTGTTATGACGCGCTTTTTGTTTTAACTGCTTAAAAACCTAAGTTAACTTAGGTTGTTCAACGTTTGCGCAAAAAGTGAAAACAAAACTGTGATCTGTAATGAGTGAAAAGTGACACAATTCATAAATTTTTCATCTCACCCTCCCAATGCTCTGACTAAACTTTGTTTTTTAGCCATCTAAAACCCTTTTTTGATTTAACTGCTCTAAATATCCAACTTATTTTCACGACTCTGTTGACACAAATCACAACCATCATTAGAATACCGCCAATTTGTCTAATTTCCATAAACACGCACTTTTGAGTGTTACAGGAAGGTAGATTTGCAAATTAAATCAATTTTAATGCATTTTTATTCCGGAGGTTGTCTTGAGCAAGTCAGCACTGCTAGTCCTAGAAGATGGGACAGTATTTCACGGTGAATCCATTGGCGCAGATGGTTCTGCTGTCGGTGAAGTCGTTTTTAACACCTCGATGACGGGGTACCAAGAAATCCTCACTGATCCTTCCTATTCTCAACAAATTGTTACTCTTACTTACCCTCACATTGGCAATACCGGAACCAATTCCGAAGATGAAGAATCCTCTTCAATCCACGCACAAGGCCTTGTGATTCGCGACCTTCCTCTTATCGCTTCTAACTTCCGTAACGAACAATCCCTTTCTGACTACCTTAAATCGCAAAACATCGTCGGCATTGCTGATATCGATACGCGTAAGCTCACGCGCATTCTGCGTGAGAAAGGTGCACAGAACGGTTGTATCGTAGCAGGTAACAACCTAGACGAGGCTCTAGCGCTAGCTAAAGCGAAAGAATTCCCTGGCCTAAAAGGTATGGACCTTGCGAAAGAAGTTACAACAAAAGAAGCGTATCAATGGAAACAAGGTTCGTGGACGCTTGAGGGTGGACTTCCTGAGGCGAAAGACGACAGCGAACTGCCATATCACGTTGTTGCCTACGACTTCGGCGCAAAACGCAATATCCTGCGCATGCTTGTTGACCGCGGCTGCCGCCTAACGGTAGTACCTGCAGAAACATCAGCAGAAGAAGTATTGGCTCTTAACCCAGATGGTGTGTTCTTATCAAACGGCCCGGGTGACCCTGAACCATGTACTTACGCGATTGAAGCGACAAAAGTATTCCTAGACAAAGGCCTACCAATTTTCGGTATCTGTCTTGGTCACCAAATCCTAGCGCTTGCTTCTGGTGCTCAAACGGTGAAGATGAAGTTTGGTCACCACGGTGCAAACCACCCAGTTAAAGACCTAGACCGTAACGTTGTAATGATTACTTCTCAGAACCACGGTTTTGCTGCGGATGAAGCAACACTGCCTGAGAATCTACGTGCCACTCACGTATCGCTATTTGATGGCTCACTGCAAGGTATCCACCGTACAGACAAGCCAGCGTTTAGCTTCCAAGGTCACCCAGAGGCGAGCCCAGGTCCAGAAGATGCGGCACCGCTATTTGATCACTTTATCGAACTCATTAAACAACACAGCGCTTAATTCGGAGTAGTAGAGAATGCCAAAACGTACTGACTTAAAAAGTATTCTAATTCTAGGTGCAGGCCCGATTGTTATCGGTCAGGCATGTGAGTTTGACTACTCTGGTGCTCAAGCATGTAAAGCACTGCGTGAAGAGGGTTACCGAGTTATCCTTGTAAACTCTAACCCTGCAACCATCATGACTGACCCAGACATGGCGGATGCAACTTACATCGAACCAATCCAGTGGGAAGTAGTTCGCAAGATCATCGAGAAAGAGCGCCCAGATGCGGTACTACCAACTATGGGTGGTCAGACTGCGCTTAACTGTGCTCTAGATCTAGAAAAGCACGGCGTACTTGAAGAGTTCGGCGTAGAGATGATTGGTGCAACGGCTGACGCTATCGATAAAGCAGAAGACCGTTCTCGTTTTGATAAAGCGATGAAGTCTATCGGCCTTGAGTGTCCTCGTGCTGATACGGCGAAAACAATGGAAGAAGCTTACGGCGTCCTAGAGATGGTTGGCTTCCCTTGTATCATTCGTCCTTCATTCACTATGGGTGGTACCGGTGGTGGTATCGCTTATAACAAAGAAGAGTTCGAAGAGATTTGTCGTCGCGGTCTAGATCTTTCACCAACTAACGAGCTTCTCATCGATGAATCCCTAATCGGTTGGAAAGAGTACGAGATGGAAGTGGTTCGCGACAAAGCGGATAACTGTATCATCGTATGTGCGATTGAAAACTTCGACCCAATGGGTATCCACACAGGTGACTCAATCACAGTAGCGCCAGCTCAGACGCTAACGGATAAAGAGTACCAGTTGATGCGTAATGCATCTCTAGCAGTACTGCGTGAGATCGGTGTAGAAACAGGCGGTTCAAACGTACAGTTTGGTATCAACCCGAAAGATGGCCGTATGGTTATTATCGAGATGAACCCACGTGTATCTCGCTCTTCTGCACTAGCGTCTAAAGCGACAGGTTTCCCAATCGCTAAGATTGCAGCGAAACTGGCTGTAGGCTTTACTCTTGATGAGCTACAGAATGACATCACTGGTGGTGCAACTCCTGCATCATTCGAACCTACTATCGACTACGTAGTGACTAAGATTCCTCGCTTTAACTTCGAGAAATTTGCTGGTGCTAACGACCGTCTAACGACTCAGATGAAGTCAGTAGGTGAGGTTATGGCGATTGGTCGTAACCAACAAGAATCGCTACAAAAAGCACTTCGCGGCCTAGAAGTTGGCGCGACTGGCTTTGATGAAATGGTTGACCTAGATGCGCCAGACGCACTAACAACTATTCGTCACGAGTTAAAAGAAGCGGGCGCTGAGCGTATTTGGTACATCGCTGATGCATTCCGTGCAGGTATGTCTGTCGATGGTGTATTCAACCTAACGCAAATCGACCGTTGGTTCCTAGTTCAAATCGAAGACCTAGTGAAGCTTGAGCAAGAGCTTAAAGTGAAAGGTTTCGCAGGCTTGAACAAAGAAGAACTGAAAAAGCTGAAGCGTAAAGGTTTTGCAGATGCTCGCCTATCTAAGATTCTAGGTGTGTCTGAAAGCGAAATCCGTCGCCTACGTGACCAGTACGATATCCACCCAGTTTACAAGCGCGTAGATACCTGTGCGGCTGAATTCTCTTCTGATACCGCTTACATGTACTCATCTTACGATGATGAGTGTGAAGCGAACCCAACTGATAAAGAGAAGATCATGATTCTTGGCGGTGGTCCTAACCGTATCGGCCAAGGTATTGAATTCGACTACTGTTGTGTACACGCATCACTAGCGCTACGTGAAGATGGCTACGAAACTATCATGGTTAACTGTAACCCTGAGACAGTTTCAACAGACTACGATACTTCTGACCGTCTGTACTTCGAACCAGTAACACTGGAAGACGTACTAGCAATCGCTCGCGTTGAGAAACCAAAAGGCGTTATCGTTCAGTACGGTGGTCAAACGCCACTGAAACTGGCTCGCGCACTTGAAGCCGCAGGCGTGCCAATCATCGGTACTAGCCCAGATGCTATCGACCGTGCAGAAGACCGTGAGCGCTTCCAAGTTGCTGTCGACCGTCTAGGTCTTCTACAGCCAGAGAACGCGACGGTAACGACAATGGAACAAGCGGTAGAGAAAGCGCGTGAAATTGGTTACCCATTAGTTGTACGTCCTTCATACGTTCTTGGTGGTCGTGCGATGGAAATCGTATACGACGAGCAAGATTTACGTCGCTACTTCAACGAAGCGGTAAGCGTATCGAACGAATCTCCAGTTCTTCTTGATAGCTTCCTAGACGATGCAGTTGAAGTGGATATCGATGCTATCTGTGACGGTGAGCGCGTAGTAATCGGCGGTATCATGGAGCACATTGAACAAGCGGGTGTTCACTCAGGTGACTCAGCATGTTCTCTTCCTGCATACACGCTAAGCCAAGAAATCCAAGACGTAATGCGTGAGCAAGTTGAAAAGCTAGCGTTCGAGTTGGGTGTTCGTGGTCTGATGAACACGCAGTTTGCGGTTAAGAATAACAAAGTATACCTAATCGAGGTTAACCCTCGTGCAGCACGTACTGTACCGTTCGTATCGAAAGCAACAGGCGCACCAATCGCTAAGATTGCGGCACGTGTTATGGCGGGTCAATCTTTAGAAGCTCAAGGCTTCACTAAAGAAATCATCCCACCATACTACTCTGTAAAAGAAGTGGTGTTACCGTTCAACAAGTTCCCAGGTGTTGACCCACTGTTAGGCCCAGAAATGCGCTCAACAGGTGAAGTAATGGGTGTCGGTGCAACATTCGCAGAAGCTTACGCAAAAGCAGAGCTAGGTTGTGGCAAGGTATACCCAGAAGGTGGTCGCGCACTACTGTCTGTTCGTGAAGGCGATAAAGAGCGTGTTGTAGACCTAGCGTCTAAGCTGTCTAAGCTTGGCTACCAGCTAGATGCTACTCACGGGACAGCGGTTATTCTCGGTGAAGCGGGTATCAACCCACGTCTAGTTAACAAGGTGCACGAAGGTCGTCCGCACATTCTTGACCGTATCAAGAACAATGAGTACACCTACATCGTTAACACGGCGGCAGGTCGTCAAGCGATTGAAGACTCAAAAGTACTTCGCCGTGGCGCACTAGCAGAGAAAGTGAACTACACCACAACGCTAAACGCAGCATTTGCAGCTTCTATGGCTCATACTGCTGACGCTTGTGCATCTGTAGCATCGGTTCAAGAGCTACACGCAAAAGTGAAAGCGAACGAAGCGTAATAAAAATCAGTAAGCTCAACTGAGAGCTTATATGACAACCTTATTGCCCACTCATTTGAGTGGGCTTTTTTTACTCTTATTGATGAATATTTGGAATGAATTAAAGTCTAATCTTTCTCTAAGAGAATTATTAACTTGGTGATATTTTGGCTGATAGAAACTGATAACCGATTGATTGAGAATGGAACTGACACTCGAAATACTGACGATACTTTTCTTCGTGGCGACCGCAGCGGGATTCATTGATGCCATGGCTGGGGGAGGGGGACTACTTACTCTGCCCGCGCTACTCGCGGCTGGTGTCCCTCCGACTCAGGCGCTCGCGACAAACAAGCTTCAGAGTTCATTTGGCAGCTTTTCTGCCAGTTGGTATTTCGTGCGCAATGGTATTGTCAGCATTAAAGAGATGCGCCTTGCGATCGTTTGTACTTTTATTGGCTCGGCGGTGGGTGCAGAAGCCGTCCAGTACATAGACGCTGGGGTACTGACGAGTCTAATTCCGATTTTGTTGGTTGCTATCTCGCTCTATTTCCTAATGATGCCTAAGGCGAAACAACATAAAGGTGAGGCAAAGCTATCTGAAGCCATGTTTGCTTTGTCGGTTGGTGGAGGTGTCGGCTTTTATGACGGCTTCTTTGGTCCCGGCACTGGGTCAATATTCACTGTCTGTTTTGTTGCACTAGGTCACTTCTCGCTGGTGGATGCGACAGCGCGTACTAAGGTACTTAACTTCACCTCTAACATTGCGGCGTTGCTGTTCTTTATTTTTGCCGGATTGCCGATTTGGGAGTTGGGGCTTGTGATGGCCGTCGGAGGCTTCATTGGGGCACGGCTCGGCGCTAAAGTGGTCGTTAGCAAAGGACAACAGTGGATTCGCCCATTGGTGATTACGATGTCGATACTGATGGCAGCAAAGTTATTGTGGCAAGAGCATTCACAGTGGTTACTCTCATTTATTGCTTAGTGTTTTAGTTAGTGAGTATTAAGTGATGTATTTGCTGACTTAGCTACCGAAGCAACCACTTTATCAACTAGGGCTTTGATTCGTTGATTCTTATACGAAGAAGCGCGCAGGCACACATGCAGCGGGCGATAGAGTGGCTGCAATTGCTCAAAGTGATGGCAATGCTGTTGCTCGATCTTTAGCGTTTGGATGACGGATAAGGGCACCAAAGCAGGAGCAATCCCAGAAAGGGCAAGCTGGGCAGCCGCAGCATAAGAGTCCATCTCCATCACTGGTGTCATGGCAAGACTTTTGAGGATCTTTAGCTGGTAGGTATTGGCGGTATTGGCAAGATCATTGGTAATGATCTTGCTTGGCAGTTGCTTAAGAGGGCTATCAGATACAATAAAAAACGGCTCGTCGATAAGGTGAAAAGTTTTGAGTCCATGCTGCGGAGGAAGTAAACCCGCGCAAATACCTAGGTGCGCTTTGCCAGACTGAACATGCTCAACGATTCGCGGTGTATGATTGGTGGTGATGCGAATATAAGGATCGGATTTAAAGTGCTCACCAAGGATATCTGCAAGGTAACTGGCGACTAAAGTTTCGGAGCAATCAACGCTTATGGTGCTCTGCTCCTCCATTGATTGTTGCTCATAGATACGACCCCTCAATTCATTGAAGGTTGGGCCAATACTCTCGATAAGATTGAGTGCATCTTGTGTTAGCTGAACATTTCTTCCATCTGGAACAATCAACTTTTTGCCCAGTTTCTTCTCAAGGTTAGCAATGCGTTTGCTGACCGCTGATTGGCTAATATAGAGCTGGCTGCCAGTACGGCTCATGGTTTTGGCCTTACTGAGCGCTAACAGTGTTTCTATACCTTCTAACAGCATGCCATTGTATCCATAAGAGTCGAATAGGTGTGATACTGTACCCAATAAAAAAGCGGCGCTCAATGAGCGCCGCTTTTAAAATCGATTGTCTGAGAATTATAGAGACTCAGTGAAAGTACGTGCGATTACATCGCGTTGCTGCTCTTGAGTTAGAGAGTTGAAACGTACCGCGTAGCCAGAAACGCGGATAGTTAGCTGAGGGTATTTTTCTGGATTAGCCACTGCGTCTTCTAGAGTTTCACGCTTAAGTACGTTTACGTTTAAGTGCTGACCGCCTTCGATGCGTGGTGCTGTTTCGATAGCAACTTCACGGCTTTCGTATTCGCCTAGTTCGTTGATTGCAACAACTTGATCTGCTTCGTAGCCAGAGTTCGCTGCTACACAACGCGCTTCGTTCTTCTCGCTGTCTAAAAGCCAGATTGAGTTCAGTAGATCGTCGTTAGCTGCTTTTGTAATTTGAATACCTTGGATCATCACTATCTCCTAGTCCACTTTAGTGGTTTATTGGTGTTAATTTTCGAATTTTATTGAGCTACGTATTATATAGCGAATATCCCTTATGATAATATTGATTTAAGTCAAAAAACAACCAAAAACATCATTTTTCTAAAGGTTATTTTATTGTTCTAAATCAATAAAATCTTTGAAAACAATATAGTTACAATATATTTGATAATATAAAAAATATTTAATAACTCATTTTGTTGTAAATTTACTACAAAATGAGTTTAAAAATTGAACTGAGTCATCTAAGTGACTGTAAATAGGTTCATAGTCTGAAAGTATAAAGTGATTAAATGACAATGCGTAAAAATCAGTTTGGTAATAAGTATATTGGAGCCCATGTTTCTGCTGCTGGTGGTGTCGATCAAGCGCCGCTAAGAGCGAGAGAAATTGGCGCGAATGCCTTTGCACTATTTACTAAGAATCAACGCCAATGGGTGGCAAAACCGTTAGAAGAGAAAACCATCCGAGCGTTTCGGGCAAATTGCCAAATGTTAGGCTTCAGTAGTGAGCAGATACTTCCTCACGATTCCTATTTAATAAACCTTGGCGCTCCAGAAGATGAGAAACTAGCTAAATCTCGCGCGGCTTTTATAGATGAGATGGAAAGGTGCAATCAGTTGGGGTTAACGCTGCTCAATTTTCATCCTGGGAGTCATTTAAAGAAGATATCTGAGAAAGAGTGTTTAGCGCGAATAGCGGAGTCAATCAATCTTGCTCATCAAACTGTGCCCAATGTTATTGCTGTGATTGAGAACACTGCAGGGCAAGGAACAAATTTGGGCTGGCGATTTGAACATCTGGCGGAGATTATCGAGCAGGTAGAGGATAAATCTCGAGTCGGTGTTTGCATTGATACATGCCATACCTTTGCCGCTGGCTATGATCTGAGTAGTTTTGATGCTTGTGAGGCAACGTTTGCTGAGTTCGACCGTATTGTTGGTATGCATTATTTAAGGGCAATGCACATTAACGATTCAAAGATTGCTTTAGGCGGAAAGGTCGATAGGCATCACGCACTGGGTAAAGGAGAGATTGGCTGGGATTGTTTTGAATACATCGCAAAGGATCCTCGCTTCGATTCTATCCCATTGATTTTAGAAACGATTGAGCCTGAAATCTGGCCTGATGAGATCGAACAGTTACGTGCTTTTCATGCACAAGCGCAAGCAGAAATCGCTAACTAAGTAAAAGATGGCATCAATTTTTCATAGTTTTCAATGAAACAATATTATGAGGATGCCACTATGCCATATTCATACCGACACATTAGTATACGCCCAGCGCGCTTACCTGCACCGAATCGCCACATTACCGGTCAAGGTCATTATCGTACCCCGCAGAGAAACTAGTTAATTTAGCTCTAAATACCTTGTTCCTTTTACATATTCTGCCAAAATCGAGGCAGATATTTAGTAAGAGGAACAGAGCATGGGTGCGTCTTTGACTTGGCAAGATGTTATTGGAGCGGAAAAACAGCAAGAATACTTTCAGCAAACTCTGGCATTTGTTGAGCAAGAAAGAGCGGCTGGTAAGGTCGTTTACCCGCCAGCGAAAGATGTTTTTAACGCCTTTCGTGCCACTGAGTTTGGAGATGTAAAGGTCGTGATTATCGGCCAAGATCCTTACCACGGACCAAACCAAGCGCATGGGCTTTGCTTCTCTGTGCTACCTGGGGTCAAGACGCCGCCGTCTTTAGTCAATATGTACAAAGAACTTGCCCAAGATATAGAAGGCTTTCAAATTCCGCAGCACGGCTACTTGCAAAGTTGGGCTGAGCAAGGGGTGTTGCTACTGAATACTGTTTTGACGGTTGAGCAGGGCAAAGCGCACTCACATTCTAAAACAGGTTGGGAGACCTTTACGGATAAAGTCATAGAAGCGCTCAATCAGCACCAATCGGGCGTGGTGTTTTTGCTTTGGGGAGCGCATGCTCAGAAAAAAGGGCGCTTTATCGATCGCGACAAACATTTTGTGCTGTCTGGACCTCACCCTTCGCCACTCTCTGCTCATCGGGGCTTTTTTGGTTGCCGTCACTTTTCGCAAACCAACCAAATATTGCAACAGCAAGGTAAACAAATGATCGAGTGGCGATTGCCGTTACAAATAGAAGAGTAACTCGGATTCTATGACATTTGCCTAAATTTCGAACAAGCTCAAAGCACATCAGTAGTATCTCTTATACACTTAGTAAAAGTAGGTGTTAAGGAGAAACGCTATGATGATTGAAAGGATTAGGCGTGAGCACGGTTATATGGTGCGTTTATTAGCCGTGTTGCGCCATAAACTTACGATGCTCAAGAGTGAGCGTCAGGTAAATTATGGTGTGCTAAGAGAGCTGGTCGACTATCTCGCCAATCATTCTGAAAAAGTGCACCATCCTAAAGAGGACATCCTTTACCACTATTATCTTGAGCACTATGGCCACCACCATGAGATTGATAATCTAGAGCTTGAGCACCAGACTCTATCGGAAAAGACTCATGGCTTCTTAAACGTGGTTGATATGGTGTTGCAAGATGCGGTTGTTCCACAAGATATGTTTATTGAACAACTTGAGCAGTTTTTAGAAGCACAGAAGCGCCACCTTGAGACCGAGGAACAACGTGTCTTTCCTTATTTAATAGAGAAGTTCACGGTCAAAGATTGGCAAGCAGTAGAAGAGCAATGGAGCGTTTGTGAAGACGACCCAGTGTTCGGTGAAACAATCGCAGAGCAGTATGCTCAGCTAGCGGAGCGAGTCCACCAAACTGAGCATGAATGTATCTAGCGAAAACAAAAAAGAGGCGAACAATCGCCTCTTTTTTTAGTATTCGAGTTTATCTAGATCATCAAAGCCGATATCCATGTCCATCAGCTCTTTTTGAAGGCGCTGACGGTCTTTTATCGCCTCAATTTCGCGCCATTTGCGCTTCACGGGTTTTGAACGAGCCGTGCGTCCTTTGGGAAAGTCCTGTTCCAATAGTTCTTCAAAGTTTAAGCCTTCCATAAGCTACCTCTTTATGATTTTTATCCCTCTAAATGGGGTAGGTTTTTAATACCATATTCAAAACAACAGTAACTTTGATTCGTTTCTCATTTGTTACGTTTCAATGAAGTTTTTACGCATATTGTGCGAGCAAGTCACAAATTTTTGCTATCGGATTGGCGCTTTTTTGAACACTCAAACTGACGAAAACGATTAAATTGAACATTTGAGAATGTTAATTCAGTGTGCACATCACTATCACTATTGTGGATATTCAATCAGGCGAGCATCTTTGGTAATCAAGTTAGCTCATTTTACAGGCTCTTATTTTGTAATTGAGGTTTGACGCCTTATCTAGCAAGGGGATTCGATGGATTAACGACACATATGAAATTATGTTTCTTAATATGTGTGATGTTGTGATTTCTTTTGTTGTTTGTTTGTGCTTTGTTGGTTTTTTGTGTTGTTGCGTGTTAATTGGTAGTGATGATATGGTGAAAAATAACAATTGTACGCAGTTATTTTCATATTGATTTTTCCACATCTTCACTGCATTATCCGCCCGTCAAAAAATACGCTGACACGTAAAATGGAAGCACGAAGCGAGTTTTACAGGTCTAAACTGCATAAAACAACAAAATCAATGCTAAGCAATCTTGACACTTAGTCGAGCAGTTAGATGGATGGCTTGGACGCAGAGGTCAGCGAAAACTCACTATGAGGATGTTATGACAGACTTAATCAATTTAATGAATGACCTTTTATGGGGTTCTATTCTTGTTTACCTTCTGGTCGGTGTGGGAATTTACTTTACAGTCCGTTTGGGCTTTATTCAGTTCCGCCACTTTGGCCATATGTTCTCTGTTCTAAAAAACAGCCGTAAAGCAGATAAAGCAGGTATCTCTTCTTTCCAAGCACTTTGTACAAGTTTAGCTGCACGCGTTGGTACAGGTAACATGGCTGGTGTTGCTGTCGCTTTAACTGCGGGTGGCCCTGGCGCTATTTTTTGGATGTGGCTAATTGCTATGTTAGGTATGGCAACATCATTCGCCGAAAGTACCTTAGCGCAGCTGTACAAAACCAAAGATGATGATGGCAACTACCGCGGTGGTCCAGCGTACTACATGGAGAAAGGTTTAGGTATGCGTTGGATGGGGGTACTGTTCTCTGTATTCCTGATTATCGCTTTTGGCCTAGTTTTCAATGCAGTACAAGCAAACTCAATCGCTAATGCGATGAACAATGCCTTCGGTTGGGAAGATACCTACGTAGGTATCGCTGTAGTATTACTTTCATCGATTGTTATTTTTGGTGGCATTAAGCGTATTGCTAAAGTGGCTGAGCTGATTGTTCCGCTTATGGCACTGGCTTACTTACTGCTGGCGATGTTCGTCATGTTGACTAACTTAGAGAAACTTCCTGCCGTTCTTACACTGATCTTCAAGAGTGCATTTGGCTTGCAAGAAGCGGCCGCTGGTGGTCTTGGCTACGCAATCGCACAGGCGATGATCAACGGTATTAAGCGCGGTCTGTTCTCAAACGAAGCGGGTATGGGTTCAGCTCCGAACGCAGCGGCTTCTGCAACGCCATATCCTCCACACCCTGCATCACAAGGTTACGTGCAGATGTTAGGTGTCTTTATGGATACTATCGTTATCTGTTCGGCAACCGTAGCTATCATCCTGATGTCGGGTGAATATGTACCACACGGAGAAGTAACAGGTATCGAGTTAACGCAAACGGCTTTGAGTTCTCAAGTCGGTGAGTGGGGTGGCATCTTTGTTGCTGTGGCGATTTTCTTCTTTGCCTTTACCTCAATCATTGCCAACTACTCTTATGCAGAAACCAACCTAATCTTCTTAGAGCACAACCACAAAGCGGGCCTTGGTATTTTCCGTATCATCGTTTTGGGTATGGTGATGTTTGGTGCCGTGGCTTCTCTACCAGTCGTATGGGCTCTGGCAGATGTTTCCATGGGTCTAATGGCGATAGTTAACTTGGTGGCGATTATTCTGCTATCAGGCATCGTTATTAAGCTAGCGAAAGACTACAACCGTCAGCTAGACGAAGGTAAAGTGCCGACGTTTGATTCAAACGACTTCCCAGAGCTGAAGTCTCAGCTTGAGGATGGTATCTGGGATCAGAGCAAAAAAGATTAATATAACCGTCATACTTGAAGCTGTAGCGTCGTTGGCCGCATAAATTCCCCCTAATCACATAGGAACACTATGCTCATAGGGCTGAATTGATTTGCCGCCTAGCTACAGCTCCAATTATTTAGGTTATAACTTTTGCCTATTAAAACGATTCAAAAAGCCATGCAGACATTGCATGGCTTTTTTTGTAACCTATATCTAACAACATAATTAAACAGATAGAGTTAAGTCATGCTAATCGTCGTTTCACCTGCGAAAACCTTAGATTATGAATCGCCACTGGCAACAGAGAAATATACTCAACCCGATTTAATTGAGTACTCTAAGCAGCTTATTGATGTTTGCCGTAAACTGACACCGGCTGATGTAGCGAGCTTAATGAAGGTTAGCGATAAAATCGCCGATCTGAACGTTGGCCGTTTTCAAGAGTGGAGCGAGACATTTACCTCAGATAACTCGCGCCAAGCTATCTTAGCTTTTAAGGGCGATGTCTACACAGGGTTAGATGCGCAGTCATTATCTGAGCAAGACTTTGATTATGCGCAAAGCCATCTACGCATGCTATCGGGTTTGTATGGTTTACTTAAGCCACTCGATTTAATGCAGCCTTACCGCCTTGAGATGGGCACTAAGCTTGCTAACGATAAAGGCAGTAACCTTTATCATTTTTGGGGCAATGTGATCACCGATAAGCTTAACGAGGCGATTGCTGATCAAGGTGATAATGTATTGGTTAACCTAGCGTCGAATGAGTACTTCAAAGCGGTTAAACCCAAAAATCTCGATGCCCAAGTGATTACGCCTGTATTTAAAGACTGCAAAAATGGTCAATATAAGGTGATCAGCTTTTATGCCAAGAAAGCCCGCGGCATGATGGCGCGCTACATTATTGAAAATCGCATTTCAAGCGTCGCTGAACTGACTAAGTTTGATACTGCGGGATATTACTTTGTTGAAGATGAGTCGACACCGACCGAATTAGTCTTTAAGCGCGAAGAGCAATAATTGATAGGAGTAGATGATGCTCAAATGGTTTAAGCAATGGCTAGCGAAGTATGATGCTTGGTGCCAGTCAATGGGGCTAACACCAGACAATAAACGCAGTTGTGTTCCCTATCGTAGCGACTCTACTTCATCAACAAGCAATAACAACAAGGCGCAGCGTTAATGCGCCTTTTTGATACCCACTGTCATCTCGACTTTGAAGTATTCGCAAGCGGCTTAGAAAATCATATCAAGTCAGCGAATCAAGTTGGAGTCGAGCGCTTTTTGATTCCCTCTATTGGCCCATCAAACTGGAACAGGGTCGCGTCCCTTGCGAAGCAGTTTCCCTCTATTTATTACGCATTGGGAATACACCCTTATTTTCTTAGTCCCGATAGCCATACTCATCGTGATCAGTTAGACGCACTGCTCAGTCAGCGTTCTGGAAAATGTGTTGCCATAGGAGAGTGCGGGCTTGATGCTATGGTTGATGTTAATAGTCAGATTCAAGAGCGTGTTTTTATTCAGCAGCTTGAGCTGGCGCAAACTTACCAACTGCCACTTATCCTTCATTCTCGGAAAACTCACAATCGCCTACTACAATTGCTTAAACAGAATCGTTTCTCGTATGGAGGTGTGTTACACGCTTTTTCCGGCAGTTTTCAGCAAGCGAAACAGTTTACAGACTTGGGTTTTTACATCGGAGTAGGAGGAATGATCACCTATCCAAGAGCGAATAAGACACGTCAAGCCATCATTCAGTTACCGCTTGAATATATCGTCTTGGAAACTGATTCGCCGGACATGCCACTAAATGGGTATCAAGGCAAGTTTAATCAGCCTAAGATGTTAGCTCAAACCTTGTCCTGTCTCGCATCTCTGAAAGGAATGTCGGAGCAAACGATTGCTGAAAACGTTTGGAAAAATAGCAATTCAGCATTCGGTATTTGTGAATAATTTCTAAATAAATTGTTCTTTTAATGATTACAAAGAGGGTGAATGGTGATCGGCTTCACGTAAATGAGTGAATGAATGGTGAATCTTATTAGAAACTGTGAGGGCGGCATTACTTTATCATTGGCCGGATGAGTATAATTGCCTCCGCTTTTGAGCTCCATTTTGTAACACGCCAACAAATAACATATAAGGAAGTCATAAACTATGAGCCTGTTTATGAGCCTAGTCGGTATGGCAGTATTGCTAGGAATTGCATTACTACTGTCTGATAACCGCAAAGCTATCAATCTAAGAACTGTGGGTGGCGCATTTGCTATCCAATTCCTCATCGGTGGTTTCGTTTTATACGTACCATGGGGTCGCGACCTACTAGCTGGTTTCTCAGCTGGTGTACAGAACGTTATCGACTACGGTAAAGACGGTACTGGTTTCCTATTCGGCAGCCTAGTTAACTTCTCTGTTGACGGTATCGGCTTCATCTTCGCGTTCCAAGTACTTCCAACGCTAATCTTCTTCTCTGCACTTATCTCTGTACTTTACTACATTGGTGTAATGCAGTGGGTTATCAAGATTCTTGGTGGTGGTCTACAAAAGGCACTAGGTACTTCACGTGCCGAGTCTATGTCTGCAGCAGCTAACATCTTCGTAGGTCAAACAGAAGCACCTCTAGTGGTTCGTCCGTTTGTTCCTAAAATGACTCAATCTGAGCTATTTGCAGTAATGTGTGGTGGTCTTGCGTCTGTTGCTGGTGGTGTACTAGCAGGTTACGCATCTATGGGTGTACCTCTAGAGTACCTTGTAGCAGCATCATTTATGGCAGCACCAGGTGGTCTACTGTTCGCTAAAATCATTAAGCCAGAAACAGAAACACCAGATGAAAATCTAGGTGATGACATTGACGGCGGTGACGACAAGCCTGCTAACGTTATTGACGCAGCAGCTGGCGGTGCTTCAGTTGGTCTACAACTAGCTCTAAACGTTGGTGCAATGCTACTAGCATTCATCGGTCTAATCGCGCTAATCAACGGTATCCTAGGTGGCGTTGGCGGTTGGTTCGGTATGCCAGAGCTAACTCTAGAAATCCTACTAGGTTACCTATTCTCACCTCTAGCATTCCTAATCGGTGTGCCATGGGCTGAAGCAACAGTCGCTGGTTCGTTCATCGGTCAGAAACTGGTTGTTAACGAATTCGTAGCTTACCTAAACTTTGTACCTTACGTTGGTGACGGCGCTCAAGTTGTTGCAGCAACAGGTCAAGTAATGTCTGAGAAGACTCAAGCAATCATCGCATTCGCTCTATGTGGTTTCGCAAACCTTTCTTCTATTGCGATTCTACTAGGTGGTCTAGGTGGTCTAGCTCCAAACCGTCGTCACGACATCGCTCGTATGGGTGTGAAAGCGGTTTGTGCAGGTACACTGTCTAACCTAATGGCGGCGACAATCGCTGGCTTCTTCCTATCTTTCTAATTGATTAAGCGAAAGATTATATAGACGCCGTTTTATAAAGCCCCGTAGTTGCATAGCTTGCTATGTACTACGGGGCTTTTTCGTTTTTTCTTTCGTCGTCTTTTGCCCGCTAACTGCGAATATTCGCCCCAATCATTTAGTAACACTAAACTCATGGGGACTCATATTCTTGTTGCCTTGTTAGCGAACAAATGACTTAGAAAGAGTCAAACTTAGCCTGCGCAAAGTAGAGCTCTGTTTGATAGGTCTGGAATGAGTTCGGACAACAAGATTCATAATGTTTGTGAAGTTGATTAGATTGAGCAATCGTTAAGCAGAATCTTTTTTGAGATACAAACCGTTTGCGCTCTATGAGCGACTACAGTTCTGCGACAAATATCTATAATGTAGGTATCTATAGAAAGTAGGGTAAAACTCATGAATGAAGTTTTCCTCGCAACCTTAGCCGGTTTTGTTGTTGGAGTCCTGTTTTCCGCTATCAAGTTGCCGATACCAGCTCCGCCTGTTTTAGCAGGTGTTATGGGCATCGTTGGTGTTTATCTTGGTGGCGTAACTTATCAATGGATTATTGAGAAGTTTTTTAGCTAGCGATAATTGATACAAGGAGTATGATTGGCGCTGGCAGCAACGACACCGTTGCTTGGGCGTTTGCCCATATACGTTAGACACCGCAATCGCAGATTGTTGTGCCATAGACCAAACTGGTACTGTGCGGTGACAAGGATAGCAATTGGCATATTAAAACTCGCTGTATATGCCGAGTCTTCAGGGAACCAAGTCCGTTCATAAATGACTGCAGTTCTAAAAAACGTTTTTAGAACAGTAACTTTTTTGAATATTGATCGGAGATAGAAATGAGCGATTTAAAAGCAGCAGCACTACGTGCACTTAAACTAATGGACCTAACTACGCTGAATGATGATGACACTGATGCGAAAGTTATTTCACTATGTCATGACGCCAAATCAGCAGTAGGTAACACAGCTGCAATTTGTATTTACCCTCGCTTTATTCCTATTGCTAAGAAGACACTTCGTGAGCAAGGTACGCCAGAAGTTCGCATCGCAACTGTAACTAACTTCCCACACGGTAACGACGACATTGAGATCGCTGTTGCTGAAACTAAAGCGGCAGTAGCTTACGGTGCAGATGAAGTCGACGTAGTATTTCCTTACCGTGCTCTAATGGCAGGTAACGAAGAAGTGGGCTTCGAGCTAGTTAAGCAATGTAAAGAAGCTTGTGGTGATATTCTTCTAAAAGTGATCATCGAAACGGGTGAGCTAAAAGAAGAAGCACTAATCAAGAAAGCATCTGAAATCTGTATCAAAGCTGGCGCAGACTTCATTAAAACTTCTACTGGTAAAGTGCCAGTAAACGCGACACCTGAATACGCTCGCATGATGCTAGAAGTGATTCGTGATATGGGTGTTGCACAAACAGTTGGTTTCAAACCAGCAGGTGGCGTTCGTACTGCTGAAGATGCAGCGGACTACCTAGCAATGGCTGATGAAATCCTAGGCGATAACTGGGTTGATGCTCGTCACTACCGTTTCGGTGCGTCAAGCCTACTTACAAACCTACTTAATACATTAGAAGTAACAGACGAAACTGCTGATCCAGCAGCTTACTAATTTTCTCGTCATATTTGACGCCGCAGCGTTGTTGACTGCGTGAATTCATCCTAATCACATAGAACTTCTATGCTCATAGGGATGAACTTACTTGTCGCCTAGCTGTAACGCCAAATATTTAGAGAAATGATAACAACAATGTCTGTTTGGTGGAGTAGCGAGCCGCTGCTCCACATTACCTCTTTACCTTATAACCATCGCTTGCTAAAGCATGGGAGGATCTAATGTACTTACCTCAAGAAATCATTCGTAAAAAACGCGATGGCGAAGTGCTTACCGCGGAAGAAATTAACTTCTTTATCCAAGGCGTAGCGAAAAACACTGTATCTGAAGGTCAGATAGCGGCGTTTGCTATGACTATCTTCTTTAATGAAATGACGATGCCTGAGCGTATTGCACTCACTTGTGCCATGCGTGACTCTGGTATGGTTATCGATTGGAGCCACAAAGAGTTTGGCGGTCCTATCGTTGATAAACACTCAACGGGCGGTGTCGGTGATGTAACATCTCTAATGCTTGGCCCTATGGTCGCAGCATGTGGTGGTTTTGTTCCTATGATCTCAGGTCGTGGCTTAGGTCATACTGGCGGTACGCTTGATAAGCTTGAGTCAATTCCTGGCTACAACATTACCCCTACTAACGAAGTGTTTGGTGATGTAACCAAAGAAGCCGGTGTGGCAATCATCGGTCAAACCGGCGATTTAGCACCGGCCGATAAGCGCGTATACGCGACGCGTGATATTACCGCGACGGTTGATAATATCTCGTTGATCACCGCTTCAATTCTTTCCAAAAAACTGGCAGCAGGTCTTGAGTCACTAGTGATGGATGTAAAAGTCGGCTCTGGTGCATTTATGCCAACTTACGAAGCGTCCGAAGAGCTAGCAAAATCTATTGTTGCTGTAGCAAACGGTGCAGGCACTAAGACAACAGCTATCCTTACCGATATGAACCAAGTATTGGCTTCTTCGGCGGGTAATGCGGTCGAAGTACGTGAAGCCGTTCAGTTCTTAACGGGTGAATACCGTAACCCTCGTCTACTTGAAGTGACTATGGCGTCATGTGCGGAGATGTTGGTTCTAGGCAAGCTTGCTGATAACACTGAAGATGCGCGTGCTAAGTTGATGGAAGTGCTTGACAACGGTAAAGCGGCAGAGTGTTTCGGCAAGATGGTTGTAGGCCTTGGTGGCCCTGCTGATTTCGTTGAAAACTACGATAACTACCTAGAAAAAGCGGACATCATCAAGCCTGTATACGCTGATCAAAACGGTACTGTATCAGCGATGGATACTCGTGCGATTGGTATGGCCGTTGTGTCTATGGGCGGTGGTCGCCGTGTTGCAACAGACGTTATTGATTATGCCGTGGGTTTTGACAGCTTTATCCGCTTAGGTGAAGAGGCGTCAAGTGATAAGCCTCTAGCGGTTATCCACGCTCGCAATGAAGAGCAGTGGCAGGAAGCAGCGCAAGCGCTGAAAGCCGCGATCACGATTGGTGGTGAGTACACACCAACGCCAGAGGTGTATCGTCAGATTCGCGCTGAAGATCTTTAATCCCGTCATACTTGAAGCTGCAGCGTTGTTGACGGCGCAAATTCACCCTAATCACATAGAGCCTCTATGCTCATAGGGCTGAATTTGCTTGTCGCCTAGCTGCAACTCCAATTATTTAGGGATTACATAATATTAATTAGATTGGTCAATTGAGCTGTTGTTCTTGACCAATCAAAGGAAGAGAGCAATGAAAAGAGCATTTATTTTAGTCTTAGACTCATTTGGTATCGGTGCGACAACTGATGCGAAAGACTTTGGTGACGTTGGTTCAGATACCCTAGGTCATATTGCTGAGCAGTGTGATAAAGGCTTAGCGGATAACGCTGATCGTAGTGGCGCACTAAAGCTACCTAACTTATCTAAGCTTGGCCTAGCAATGGCGCACAAAGAGTCGACAGGTAGTTTTGCACCAGGTCTTGATGTAGACGCGGAAATCATCGGTGCTTATGGCCACGCGGCTGAGCTTTCTTCTGGTAAAGATACTCCATCAGGTCACTGGGAGATTGCAGGTGTACCTGTACTGTTTGATTGGGGCTACTTCACTGACAAAGAGAACAGTTTCCCGAAAGAGCTAACTGACCGCATTCTTGAGCGTGCAGGTCTTGACGGTTTCCTAGGTAACTGTCACGCATCGGGTACTCAAGTTCTTGATGACTTGGGTGAAGAGCATATGAAGACGGGCCAGCCAATCTTCTACACCTCTGCTGACTCCGTATTCCAGATCGCTTGTCACGAAGAGACGTTTGGTCTTGAGCGTCTACTTGAACTTTGCCAAATCGCTCGTGAAGAGCTTGAAGATTACAACATTGGTCGTGTTATCGCTCGTCCGTTTGTTGGTCCAGGTAAAGGGCAATTTGAGCGCACGGGTAACCGTCGTGACCTATCGGTAGAGCCACCTTCAGCAACGATTCTTCAGAAGCTAGTTGATGAGAAGGGCGGTGAAGTTCACTCGATTGGTAAGATCTCTGATATTTACGCTGGCTGCGGTATCACTAAGAAGACCAAAGCAACAGGTATTCCTGCTCTATTTGAAGCAACAAAAGAGGCAATCAAAGAAGCGGGTGACAACACTATCGTATTCACCAACTTTGTTGACTTCGATTCAGCTTATGGTCACCGCCGTGACGTTGCGGGCTATGCAGCGGCGCTAGAGTACTTTGATGGCCGTATCCACGAAGTGATGGAGATGATGGAAGAGGACGATGTGCTAATCCTAACTGCTGACCATGGCTGTGATCCTACTTGGCCTGGTACTGACCACACTCGTGAGCATATTCCAGTGATTGTTTACGGTCAGAAAGTGCCAGCAGGCTCGTTAGGCCTTCGTGAATCCTTTGCTGATATCGGCCAAACTTTGGCTAGCTACTTTGGTACTTCACCAATGGATTACGGTAAAAACTTCTTGTAATCAAAATCGACTAAATTAGATAGAGGGCTAAGCCCTCTATTATTTTGTCCATTCTCACTAATATCCGATTAATAAAAGGAAATTGAATCATGGCAACTCCACATATCAACGCAGAAATGGGTGCATTTGCAGACGTCGTACTCATGCCGGGTGACCCGCTACGCGCAAAATACATTGCAGAAACCTTCTTGGAAGATGTTGTACAGGTATGTGATGTACGCAATATGTACGGCTTCACGGGCACTTACAAAGGTCGCAAGGTATCGGTAATGGGTCATGGTATGGGTATCCCATCATGTTCTATTTACGCAACAGAGCTAATCAAAGACTTCGGCGTGAAAAAGATCATTCGTGTCGGTAGCTGTGGTGCGGTAAGTGAAGACATTAAAGTGCGTGACGTAGTTATCGGCATGGGTGCATGTACCGATTCAAAAGTGAACCGCATCCGTTTCAAAGGCCATGACTTTGCTGCTATTGCTGACTATAAAATGGTTCGTGCAGCAGAAGATGCAGCAAAAGCACGCGGTATTGAAGTGAAAGTCGGTAACCTATTCTCAGCGGAGCTGTTCTACACGCCTGATCCAGAGATGTTCGATGTGATGGACAAATACGGCATTGTTGGTGTAGAAATGGAAGCCGCAGGCATCTACGGCGTTTGTGCGGAATACGGTGCAAAAGCGCTAACCATCTGTACTGTGTCTGACCATATTAAGACAGGCGAGCAAACCACATCTGATGAGCGCCAAACAACGTTCAACGATATGATGATCGTCGCTCTAGACTCTGTTCTACTAGGTGACGCAGAGTAGAGTTTAGGATCGCTTCGCTGCGAGATCGGGCTGCGCCCGCGGGAATCTAGAACGGGCTTTGCCCTCCGAGATGTGTTCGTGGTAAGTGAGTCGAAAATTGCAGACAGTGATACTTTTTTTAGGATCTAATTGTTTGGATATAAAAGCAAAGGGTTGACACAATGTGCCAACCCTTCAATACTTCTCGCTTCTCGCTTCTCGCTTCTCGCTTCTCGCTTCTCGCTTCTCGCTTCTCGCTTCTCGCTTCTCGCTTCTCGCTTCTCGCTTCTCGCTTCTCGCTTTTGCTACATA
>WJXF01000088.1_pt1 | contig 25455 bp, 23 predicted proteins | sample 9263211 | NCBI WGS metagenome assembly WJXF01 (sample SAMN12697362, study PRJNA563984) | aquatic metagenome | isolation source: water sample from a prawn hatchery tank treated with erythromycin, plated on... | place: Australia | collected 2018-10-17
CTCAAAAGGTTAACAGACCCTGATCGCTCTCAAGGATGTCGCTGACTAAGTGACGAAAACAAAAAGAGACGGACAAATCGCAACAAGTGAGGGGATTATTCATAACTTGTTAGCGGACACACACATAGGACCTACACTCAACAGGTCCGGTTAGAACAATAGGGAAATTTCATGCCTACAGAAAAACCTACAATTATTTACACTATTACTGATGAAGCACCTGCGCTAGCAACCTACTCACTACTACCGATTATTCAATCGTTTACTGCTTCTTCAGGAATCAATGTCGACACTCGTGATATCTCTCTAGCTGGGCGTATTATTGCAAACTTCCCAGAGCACCTAACAGACGAGCAACGCATTGGTGATGCACTAGCTGAGCTAGGCGAACTGGCAAAAACACCAGAAGCAAACATCATTAAGCTGCCAAACATTTCAGCGTCAATTCCTCAGTTGAAAGCAGCCATCAAAGAGCTACAAGACAAAGGTTACAACCTACCTAACTACCCTGAAGAGCCAAGCACGTACGAAGAAGAAGCGATTAAAGCGACGTACGACAAGATCAAAGGTAGTGCAGTAAACCCAGTTCTACGTGAAGGTAACTCTGACCGTCGTGCTCCACTATCTGTAAAGAACTATGCGAAGAAGAACCCACACTCAATGGGTGCATGGTCCTCGGACTCTAAGTCACATGTTTCTAGCATGTCTGGTAACGATTTCTTCGGTAGCGAAAAATCGTACACAGTAGAAGGTGCAACAGAGGTTAAAATTGAGTTTGTTGCAGCCGACGGCGCAGTAAAAGAGCTTAAAGGCGCTTTCCCACTGCAAGATAAAGAGATCATCGATTGTTCAGTAATGAACAAGAAAGCACTGGTTGAGTTCTTCGAAGCACAAATCTCCGAAGCAAAAGAGCAAGACGTTCTGCTGTCTCTGCATATGAAAGCGACCATGATGAAAGTGTCTGACCCGGTGATCTTTGGTCACGCGGTTAAGGTTTACTACAAAGACGTTTTCGCTAAATACGGTGATGTATTCGAGAAGCTAGGTGTCGATGTCAACAACGGTATTGGTGACGTTTACGCTAAGATTCAAGCGCTTCCTGCTGCTCAAAAAGAAGAGATCGAAGCTGCACTACAGGCGGTATACGAAACTCAGCCACCGCTAGCAATGGTTGATTCAGACCGTGGTATCACCAACCTACACGTACCAAGTGACATCATTGTTGACGCTTCTATGCCTGCAATGCTGCGTTCATCTGGTCAAATGTGGGGCCCAGATGGTAAGCAGAAAGATACCAAAGCGATGATCCCTGATCGTAGCTACGCGGGTATCTATCAAGCAGTTATCGACTTCTGTAAAGAAAACGGTGCGTTCGATCCTACCACTATGGGTAGTGTACCGAATGTGGGCCTAATGGCACAGAAAGCAGAAGAGTACGGCTCACACGACAAGACATTCATTCTAGATACGGCAGGCACAGTTCGAGTGGTTGACGCTTCTGGTGCGGTGCTACTTGAACAATCTGTTGAGGAAGGTGATATCTTCCGTATGTGTCAGGTTAAAGACGCTCCGATTCAAGATTGGGTGAAACTAGCGGTAACTCGCGCTCGTGCGACAGGTGTACCAGCAGTATTCTGGTTAGATGAAAACCGCGCACACGATGCTCAGCTGATCAAGAAAGTGAATGCCTACTTACCTAATCACGATACTTCAGGTCTAGAGATTAAGATCCTAGCACCACTAGAAGCGTGTCAGTTCTCACTTGTTCGAATCAAACAAGGTCAGGATACAATTTCAGTAACAGGTAACGTACTACGTGACTACCTAACTGACTTGTTCCCAATTCTTGAGCTTGGTACTTCGGCTAAGATGCTATCGATTGTTCCACTAATGAATGGTGGCGGCCTATTTGAAACAGGCGCTGGTGGCTCTGCACCTAAGCACGTTCAGCAGGTTGAAAAAGAAAACCACCTACGTTGGGACTCTTTAGGCGAGTTCCTAGCGCTAGCGGCTTCTCTAGAGCATCTAAGCACAGTAACTGGTAACGCGAAAGCGCAAGTTTTGGCTGACGCACTAGATAAAGCGACGGGTGACTTCTTAGACAATAACAAGTCGCCATCACGCCGTGTGGGTGAGCTAGATAACCGTGGTAGTCACTACTACCTAGCAACATACTGGGCACAAGCGCTTGCAGCTCAAACAACGGATGCTGATCTCGCTGCTGAGTTTGCTCCGATTGCACAAGCACTCTCTTCAAACGAAGAGAAGATTGTTGCAGAGCTAAATGGCGCACAAGGTGTTGCGGGTGAACTAGGTGGGTACTACGCACCTGAGTTTGATAAGGCTGCGCCTCTGATGCGTCCGAGTGCGACACTCAATGGTGTTATCAACGGCTAATCCAAGCTACATAAATAACTAAACCCGCCAAATGGCGGGTTTTTTAGTTTTTAAACGATTTAAACTTTGTTTAAGTTGGGCAGCGGTTATTTTGCTGGTTGAGCCTCAACCGGAACCACAGAGCTAGCGTGATAGCCTTTAGGTCCTTCTTCCACTTCAAAACTCACTTGTTGGCCAGCTTTCAGAGTACGATAACCGTCCATTTTAATGGTGGAGTAGTGCGCGAACACATCACCATCTTCTCCCTCTGGACAAATAAAGCCAAATCCTTTGGCGTTGTTAAACCATTTTACTGTACCTGTAGCCATGCTATACATCCCTCATGCATATTGTTACTGATGTTGTTTAAGTGCTTACATTGAATCCTTGTAAACAGAAAGTGAATTATCATTCAGCCGCTGCCAAATTTTTAGTCACTATTTGACCAATGTAGCCAATGATTGGTCACAGTCAATAGGAAAAAGGTATTATAGTCGACATATTTGCAAACAAATCACTTTTGAGATTTACATTTTTGCAACTTGCAAACTACTCATTTGAGCTCAAGTATAGACGCTGTGAATGGTTTTTGGTTTCTTTTTAATCAATTAGATACAGCTCTTCCGATAAGTGAAATCTTTTATTTGCAGCGACTCAATTGCTGCATTAGTCTCTAAGTAAGGACAAAATTTTTTAGAAGTATTTTGTTCTAAATAGTAAGAACTAAATTCAAAACTTTCGCTCCATGAAGTGGTAAAATTAACAGAGACAAAAACATTAACAACGATGAGTCATGAGCAAACATTTTGAATGGGTCACTCCCGGATCCGATCTGCTGGAGTTAGAAAAAACAAAAGTTAAGCCACCATCTATGTATAACGTCGTGTTAAATAACGATGATTACACTCCGATGGACTTTGTGATTGAAATCCTAGAGCGCTTTTTTTCTATGGATATCGACAAGGCGACACAAGTGATGCTCAAGGTGCATTATGAAGGCAAGGCAATTTGTGGCACGTATACTGCAGAAGTTGCTGAGACGAAGGTAGCGCAAGTTACTATGTATTCGAAAGAGAATGAGCATCCTTTGCTTTGTACAATGGAACAAGCATAACGCTTGTTCGAGCAACCTAAGTTGTTCTTAAAGGAGGTACTTATGCTGAATAAAGAATTGGAGTCGAGTCTGAACGGCGCATTTGCTCGCGCTAGAGACAAAAGACATGAGTTTATGACCGTCGAGCACCTCCTGTTAGCATTGCTAGAAAACGATGCTGCGCGAGAGGCCCTGCAAGCGTGTCAGGCAGATATCGAGGCCCTTCGCGGTGAACTCGATGTATTCATTGATCAAACTACACCTCTTATCCCAGAAAACGACGAAACTCGCGAAACGCAACCCACTTTGAGTTTCCAACGCGTTTTGCAAAGAGCTGTGTTCCATGTACAGTCATCAGGACGCAGTGAAGTCACAGGTGCAAATGTGCTGGTGGCTATTTTTAGTGAACAAGAGTCTCATGCGGCTTACCTTCTTAAGAAAAATGATATCAGTCGCTTAGATATTGTTAACTTTATTTCTCATGGTATTACCAAAGCCTCTAGCTCAGGCGACGAGCCTTCTTCTTCAGATTCCTTTGGTAGTGAGAGCGTTGAAGAAACTGGTTCAGAAGAACGTCTAGAAAGCTTCGCAACCAACTTGAATCAGCTCGCTAAACAAGGCCAGATCGACCCACTGATTGGTCGTGACAAAGAGTTAGAGCGCACTATCCAAGTATTATGTCGCCGCCGTAAAAATAACCCGCTTCTTGTTGGTGAAGCCGGTGTCGGTAAAACGGCGATCGCAGAAGGTCTTGCTTGGAGAATTGTTGAAGGTCAAGTTCCAGATATTATCGCAGATAGCGTTATCTACTCGTTAGATATCGGTTCACTTCTTGCGGGCACTAAATATCGTGGTGATTTCGAGAAACGCTTTAAGGCCATTTTGAAGCAGCTTGAAAAAGAAGAAGATGCGATTCTATTTATTGACGAGATCCACACCATTATCGGTGCGGGTGCGGCTTCTGGTGGTCAAGTTGATGCGGCCAACTTAATTAAACCTCTACTAAGTAGCGGTAAGTTACGCTGTATCGGTTCGACAACTTATCAAGAGTACAGCAACATCTTTGAGAAAGAACGCGCGCTGTCTCGACGCTTCCAGAAGATTGATATTGTTGAGCCATCTCTAGATGACACCACTAAAATTCTGATCGGGCTGAAGCCTAAGTATGAAGCTCACCATGAAGTTCGCTACACCAATAAAGCACTTCGCGCTGCGGTTGAACTTTCTGCCAAATACATCAATGAACGTCATTTGCCTGATAAAGCGATCGATGTGATTGATGAAGCGGGCGCACGTAGTCGTCTAGCACCAGCCAGTCGTCGTAAGAAAACAGTTGGCGTAGCCGATATTGAGGCGATGGTCGCTAAAATGGCTCGTATCCCAGAGAAGTCTGTTTCATCATCAGATAAAGAGATTCTGCAAAATCTTGATGAGAAGATGAAGATGTTGGTGTTTGGTCAAGACGATGCGATTGATGTGCTCAGTGAAGCGATCAAGCTGACTCGTGCGGGCCTTGGCGCGGACAATAAACCAGTAGGTTCATTCTTATTTGCAGGCCCTACAGGGGTGGGTAAAACAGAGGTCACCGTGCAGCTTTCTAAGCTATTAGGCATCGAGCTACTTCGCTTCGATATGTCTGAGTATGGTGAGCGTCACTCTGTCAGCCGCTTGATTGGTGCGCCTCCTGGTTATGTTGGTTATGACCAAGGCGGTCTGCTTACTGATGCGGTTATCAAACATCCTCACTCTGTCGTGTTACTTGATGAGATTGAGAAAGCTCACCCAGATATCTTTAATCTGTTATTGCAGGTTATGGACAACGGTACACTGACTGACAACAACGGCCGTAAAGCAGACTTCCGTAACGTTATCGTCGTGATGACAACTAACGCGGGCGTTCAGATGACAGAGAAGAAATCGATCGGCTTGATCCAACAAGATCACAGTCACGATGCTATGTCTGAAATCAAGAAGGTATTTACCCCTGAGTTCCGTAACCGTCTTGATAACATCATCTGGTTCAATAGCTTAGATGAGCATGTAATCCACCAAGTTGTCGATAAGTTTATCGTAGAGCTGCAAGCTCAGCTTGATGTACGTGGTGTGTCGCTTGAAGTATCAGATGATGCTCGTCACTGGTTAGCGCTGAAAGGCTATGACAAGGCGATGGGTGCTCGCCCAATGGGTAGAGTAATTCAAGATCAGGTTAAAAAGCCTTTAGCTAACGAACTACTGTTTGGTTCTTTGGTTGACGGTGGTACGGTGAAAGTTGACCTTAAAGGCGATGAGCTCAAGTTTAAATACTTAAGCGAGAAAGAAGCCGCCATTCATTAACCATCTTAGATAGGTAAACTTAAGCCGGAGCAACTGCTCCGGCTTTTTATTTGTGTAACTTTAGATATCTGGAGAGAGCCTAACAAAATACGCTTTTTAGTATGGTATATGATTCATCCATCTCTGAAGGAACAGCCTGCTCGGTTTGGAATCCAAGGTCAGGATAGGTTTTGATGCGTTCAAAATCCCCAAGCATTGCTGTGACCGTCATGTCTAAATCGATATCATCATTGAAGTAGTCACAGAATGAAGTCTTTGGCGACGTAACGCAAACGTGTTGATATGAGACTGGCCATTGTTTGGCAAACGTTGCGTATGTACGCCTTTCCATATAGGGCTTCTGGACCAAAATGAACGACTTAAAATCTTCACCTGATTGCTTCATTAGCTGATAGGTAAGCTGTACATTCTCGCCGGTGTTAGTCGCCTTGTCCTCGATAAGGATACTGTCCGCAGGCACACCCATATCGCGCGCCACGTTAGCAAAGGTTTGTGCTTCCGATGATTCAAACACACCTTCGGTAAGGCGACCGATACCTCCTGAAAAAACAAGCTTTTTGGCCCATCCTTCCAGAAACAATTGAGCGGCATGTTCGGCGACTCTTATATCGTTGCTACCCAAAACAAAGATGCAGTCAGATTTTTTTAGCGAGTGATTAAGCTGCATGTAAGACCAAAGTCGCTCGATGTGTTGATATAGTTTTAGCTGGCTCATAACTTGCCCTTTGGTGGTTAAACCAACTCTAATGTGTGTTGGTAGTGGAATCGGTAACCTAGACTTACCAACTTATTGGCGATAATTTTCTTGTCAGGATGCTGGGTAACGGGTGGTAGAGGTTCAGTTGACTCGACACTATTTAAAGCCGCTTGATAAAACTCTGCTTTACTCACCGTGTTAGGCGTCGTCGCGTTAACGACTTCAGATGTATTATTCAAAGCCATAAAACTTACCGCACCAATCGCATCTTGCAAGTGAATCATGTTGGCAGGGGCAAGCTCACTGACTTGTTTTAGTCTGCTAGCAAATCTTGAAGGGTGACGGTCTGGGCCAACCAATCCGCTACATCGCACAATGGCAAACTTCATCCCTGAACTAATCAAAGCGTCCTCGGCTTGAAGCATAATCGTGGCGTTGTCGCTAAAATCAGTATTTCCTTCAGCGATAGCAAGCGAGGCGTCTTCTTCGGTCATGTCAGTGGCGAGGCTAGGGTAGACGGTGGTTGAACTGACCATGATCACGCGAGAGACACCATTTTGTTTCGCCGCTTCAATTAGCGCTTTCCATTGATTGACGTATTGCTGTCCACCGCCTTTACGAAACCCAGGAGGGAAGCACCCAATGACAATCTCGCTTGGGAAATGTGTCAGATGGCGACCAAGTTCTTCTCCACCACTATTGAGATCGCATTTAAAACTATCAAGCCCGTCTTGTTGTAGCGTTGCAACACCCTCAGAGGTAGTTTTACTCACATACACTTTATGACCAATAGACGTTAAATATTGGGCTAAAGGCTTTCCAAGCCAACCGCCTCCGACAATTGAGAGTGTTTTCATTGTTGCGTCCTTGATAGTAGCTTACGCAGTTCCCTGCGTAACAGTTGATGTATCGGCTTAAAGCCGTAGCCTTGATGTTGTATTACATCGACATTCGCTTGCCAGCATAGCTGTTCATAACGAATGGGGATTTTGGTAATTTTGCCATTGTCTTCATACGCAGAAGCGATATGTGTAGGTAAGAATCCCCACCCAAAGCCTTTGCTGATTAATTCCAATAAGACGTAATAGCTATCTGCATACCACAGCTCTGGACTATGAGCTTGCTGGAATCCACTTACTTTGGCATTTCTAGAGCGTAACAACAATTGTCTATGAAGCAACAATTGGTCGATGTTCTCAGAGAGTTGATTTGCAAGGGGATGTGTCTGACCAACGTAGAGGTCAAATTCGATATGTCCAACGGATTCAAAATCAATATTCGGTGGAAGCTCTATCTCAGAAAAAACAATACCAGTTGTCACTCGTTTTTCTGCAACAAGATCAATAATGTCGATACTTGAGGCAACTAGTATTTCCACTTTAAGGTTAGGAAAAGAGGATGACACAGTCTCAAGTGACTGAGAAAAATTGTCTAGTGGTATCCCTTCATCGATGGCAATGCTGATGCTCGATTCCTCGTCTTTAAACAGTGAGGTTGAGCACTCTACCAATCGCTTATGCTGCTTTAATGTGGCATTGGCATGAGGAAGCAGCTTTATACCTTCTTCGGTTAACGAGGGGTAGCGTCCATCTCGGTTAAACAGTTCAACACCACAATCGAGCTCTAGATTCATAATATGCTGGCTGATGGCGGATTGAACTTTTCCCGACTTTCGTGCGGCTGCTGAGAAGGAGCCCGTTTCAACGGTGGCAACAAAAGCCTCTAACTGCTCAATACTAAACATATCGCTTTTACTGATGGTATCTAACTTTTAAGTATCTTTATTATAGATGAATATACGCCCACTGTTTGTGATTAAAGAGAGAAAATATTATGCAAACTAAAGAACGTATCTTCCACGCACTGTTTTTCGAGCTGATTGCTCTAGCACTCATTATTCCAATAGCGTCTATGTTTTCAGGCAAAGGGGCGAGTGAGTTGGTAGTGGTTGGCGTCGGGTTGAGTTTGTTTACGGTAGTGTGGAACTATTTTTATAACATTGGCTTTGACCGTCTATGCCAAACGCCTAGATCAGAACGACCACTATCAACCCGTATTTGGCATACGGTCGGTTTTGAGGGCGGGTTAATTTTTATTACCTTACCTACGATAGCTTGGTTCTTAAATATCACTTACTTCCAAGCACTTATGCTAGAAGCGGGATTTCTCGTGTTCTTTTTCTTTTACGCGACCGGTTTCAACTGGCTCTACGATCGTCTTCAACCATACAAATGGTGCTTTGAACGCGCCTAGATAAATAAACCACTGTGCCTATTATTAACTATGTAGGTGGTGTCTGCCTGCAAGTTAGAGGTGTGCATGAAGTGGTTGTTAGCGGTAGTACTCATTATCAGCGTATTTCCTAGTGGGGCGACTCAGCGAGTGTATATGACTTCGCTTGAGTGGCCTCCATATTCAGGAGAAGAACTCGAAGGGTATGGTTTATCTGTTGCCGTCGCGCGCGAAGCGTTTGCAGCAATGGGCTACGAGCTTATTATCGAATTTAAACCTTGGGTACGTGCTGTTGCGCTTGCCAGCAAAAGCGATAAGTATGTTGGTTACTTTCCAGAATATTACTTTAAAACAGACGAGTTTGTTTTCTCAGACTCTATTGGCAGCGGGCCGTTAGGGCTGGTTGAGAACATCAAGTTTCCGATTGAGTGGAGTTCTTTGGAAGATCTAACCTTATATCGGATTGGTGTCGTCCAAGGATATGTGAATACGGCTGAGTTTGACTTGCTAGTTGAAGAAGGAATGATTCAGGTGGAAGCATCAGCCAACGATATTCGCAACATCTATAAAGTGGCTAAAGGTCGCCTTGATGCAGCAGTCATCGATTCAAATGTACTCGATTATCTCATTGGCATTGATCCTAGAGCGGATATGCTAGAAAATCGGGTTAAAATGAACAGCCGCTTGCTTGAGAGCAAAGAGTTGTATTTGGCATTCAAAAACACGCCAGAGGGACACAACTGGCGCGATGTATTTAATGAGGGGTTAAAGAAAATTGATCTTTCCTCTATTGTCGAGAGATACAACCGTTACCTCTCGACAATCAAAGGCATCAATTCTCCTATTGTGCCTTATCGCGCTAACTAGAAAGGACTCTTAGTGCTTTATCAGCGTGTTCCGCCATTTCGATACCTTCATCAGTCAGATACCCACCGTCAGGTAAAGTACATAACCCTTTTTCGTAAAGGCGTTGAACTGCCGCCTGCATCTCTTCAGTCGCTTCATGATGAACCTTAATACCCGTCGCAGCGCTGCTGATGTCAAACTGGAGTAATAGGTTTAGTTCAGACATATGTTCAGGCGTAAATTTCATATTTGAATCCTTTTCGAAAGTACTGATTTCAACTTAATCATGAAGTTACAAATCGGCAATGTTACGAGTTGAGAAGTGTTAGCTAAGCCTTACTTTCGCTACAGGAATCGCTAGGATTGATTAGGAGTTGTCCAATCGCATTGTGAATAGATCAGAATCAAAGATTCTTGTCTGTTTTTGTTGATTAGTAGCACGTGGAGTATGTCGTAATGCCGATAATGAATAATAATAGCGATTAATATGAAAAATAAGACTAAAGTCGTATGAGATCAAAAATTGGATGTAGAGTGGCTTATTAACTTATTGAAATAAATAAATTGTTTGTTCATTTCTGAAAACTAATTTAGAGATTTTTAGTCGTTGATTTTTAGAGTTTGGTGAGAGTTTTCTTTGAACTAATAACATTTTGCTATGTAAGGTTAATTAACGCTTGAATTTGAATAAAAATCGAGTAATTATCCGCCTCCATTAATCCACTTGTTGCAAAATGTTTCACCCATGATGAACTTAAACCACCAGTTTGATTCTCTACTTCCACCGCAAATGGCTGAGCGCGCTGCTGAAATCGGCGTAGGCAAAGCAACCAAAGATCCGGTTAAATCCTTTCTTTTAGCTATCTCAGCAGGCATCCATATTGGTATCGCTTTCGTCTTCTATACGATTGTAACCACGGGTGCCGGCGATTTACCTTGGGGAATTACTCGCCTACTTGGTGGGTTAGCTTTTAGTTTAGGGCTGATTCTAGTGGTCGTGACAGGCGGAGAATTGTTTACTAGCTCGGTGCTAACTTTAGTCGCGCGCGCAAGTGGCAAAATCTCTTGGAAGATGCTGTTTAAGCACTGGGCAGTCGTGTACGCCGGTAACTTAGTTGGAGCCTTGTTGTTGGTCATCTGTATGCTTCTGACTAAGCAATACATGTTCGACCATGGTCAAGTGGGTTTGAATGCAATGGCGATCTCTCAGCACAAGCTACATCACACCTTCCTTTCTGCGGTTGCGCTTGGCGTCATGTGTAATGTTCTAGTGTGTATCGCGGTGTGGATGACTTTCAGTGGCCGTACGCTAACTGACAAAATCGCGGTGATGATCCTGCCAGTTGCCATGTTTGTTTCTGCAGGCTTTGAACACTGTATCGCTAACATGTTCCAAGTGCCTATGGCTATTGGGATCAAGAATTTTGCCCCAGCGGAATTCTGGCAGATGACAGGTGCAAACATTGCCGATTACGCCGACCTAAATATGATCGACTTTATTACCAATAACCTAATCCCAGTGACACTTGGCAATATCATCGGTGGTGGTGTCTTCGTTGGCATGTGGTACTGGCTCATCTACCTACGCGACTAGGTCATTCTTTATTTATTTGAAGGCTCACTAGACGTGGGCCTTTTTAATGCCAGCTATCCACTTCAGCACTAAAAATCTCTTCTATCGCAACTATCTGCTCTGGTTCGTCGATCAGCCAATCTTGGGCGTTGCTCAGTTCTATCTCTGCAACATCCGCACAATGAGTCTTGGTTAGGTTTAGCATAACGCCCTCCTTAGGTTAGCTAGTTTGAACCTAGACGCTTTGAATGACAGTTTTATTACGCTATTCGAATTAAATTATATGCGTATGAATGCAAAGAAAATTTTTATCGAGATTTTACTTGAACTCTGGCTAGACCAGTTGTTTCCTAGGTATCACCACGGTTATCCACAGAATCTGTGGATAAGATCTTGTGGGTGGCGGATCGACGCTTAAAGATCATTCGTTTGCTTTGATCTTAACCAGCACTCTTCCTTCGTTATTAATGCATTTCGTGATTGTCAGTTGTAAAGAGAGCATGACAGAGAGAGACATCATCACCAGAATAGCCACCATAATCAGAATCTGATATTTGATAGCGACTAGTGGGCTTGCTCCGCCTAAAATTTGTCCCGTCATCATGCCTGGTAGGGTAACTAATCCCGTTGTGCTCATTGTGGCTAGAGTCGGGGCGAGTGAACGTCGCATTGCATCCTGCACAAAAGGTAGCGTGGCATATTTAGGAGAGGCTCCGAGTGAGATAGCGGCCTCGTATTCACTTTTTCTCTCATCTAAAGCGGTAAATACGTTCTGCAGTGCGACGATATTGCCACTCATAGAGTTGCCCAGCAGCATCCCGGCCAGCGGGATTATATATTGAGCGCTGTATAGAGGCTGTGGCTGAATCACAAGCACTGAGATAATCGTAAGCATAGGGAATAGCCCTGCGATTAAGGCGATTGTGACTGGCAGCAACAGGGCTTTCTTGGGCAATCTAGCTTTACCGACAATAGCGCTGGCACCGATCAATGTCATTAACAACAGCCAAAGTGCATTGATGGCTAAGCTATTCAATTGAAAAAGGAATTGCAGATAGAAACCGACCATCAGCAATTGCAGTGTCATTCGAGCGACACTTGCAATGATTTCGTTGCCGATCTTGAGTTTGTAGTGTTGGCTTATTAGCAGCGGTATAACGAGTAGGCTAAAAAACAGTGCCAATACTGACCAAGAAATATCTACCACACTATCCATATATCCCCCCTCACGAACACCGCATATTGTACGCGAATTTGTTGTTCAGTCACCCCATCTCGAAGGCCGAGCATGACTGACTAAATTGCTGCAAGTTGTAACAAATTAGTTACATTTGAACTAGAATTACCACGTAATATGTGTGCCTCTAAAGTGGTAGATGTTTCCTTTTGTCATTGAAATGTTGCGTAAGGTGGTTGATTTTTACCGGCTTGTTTCTGTTAACAATTAATCATATTTAGTGGCAAATTTATATATAAAAACACGATCAAACACATCTCTGGATGAGCTCAAAAAAGTGTTGAATAACAAGGCTGGAAAGGGCGGATTTGATTGAACCCTACGATTAGTATGGTCTAACATTTCTTCTTAGAGATAGAAAAATAATTGGCTCGATGACAAGAGCTAACCAAAAACACTAGATACAAAATAGGCAAATGTATGAGTGATGTTAACAAAATCGAGAGTGGTGAAAAACGCTCTCTGGAGTGGAAGTCATTCCTCTTCATCGCGGTTGTTCTCTTCCCAGTTTTAAGTGTGGCATTCGTAGGTGGCTACGGATTCCTAGTATGGATGCTTCAAGTATTCGTAATGGGACCACCTGGCGCCCATGGCATGTAAGCCATTGAGCTCAATTCCACATTTTTATAAAAATTTTAAGAGAGCAAACCATGAAATCATTGATTGTTAAACTGTGGCGCACCATGACGCGCCCAGCGGTTCATATCAGCCTAGGTGTGCTGACGATGGGCGGCTTTATCGCGGGTGTTATCTTCTGGGGTGGTTTCAACACTGCACTAGAAGCAACAAATACTGAAGAGTTCTGTATCAGCTGTCACACCATGCGTGACAATGTATACGTTGAGCTACAAGAAACCGTTCACTGGAAAAACCACTCTGGTGTGCGCGCGACTTGTCCTGACTGTCACGTTCCTCATAACTGGACAGACAAAATTGCACGTAAGATGCAGGCTTCTAAAGAAGTATTCGCACAAGTATTTGGTAACTATGATGAACCAGGTGTGTTTGAAGAGCGTCGTATCGAGCTTGCTAAACATGAATGGGATCGTTTCTCAGCAAACAAATCCCTAGAGTGTAAAAACTGTCACAACTATGAATCGATGGACTTCGAGCAAATGTCTCCAACGGCTCGTATCCAGATGAAGCAAGCGGCAGAAAAAGATCAGAGCTGTGTTGACTGTCACAAAGGTATTGCCCACAAACTGCCTGCTGGTATGGATAGCATTGGTGGTATCGTTGGCGATCTAGAATCTCTAGCTTCTAACACTAGCTATGCGGCAGGCCAAACACTAGTGAGCGTGCGTCACCTACCTATTTACTTTGACGCTGAAGGTCAAAAAGAAGCCGGTCTTCTAAATCCAGCTTCTTCAGTAAAAGTACTGGAAGAGAAAGGCGAATTTGTTTCAATCGAAATCGACGGCTGGCGTAAAGCAAAAGGCTTTGGTCGTGTAATCCAAGAAGACTTTGGTAAAAACATTGCTGTTGCGTCTCTTCTTAAAGAAGCATCAACAGACGATAGCATTGTGACGACTGGCGAGAAGAAAGTGGATGAGCTGACAGGTCTTCCATGGGAGAAAGTGGCAGCAACAGTATGGCTGAAGAAAGAGTCAATGTTGAACGACATCACTCCAGTTTGGGAAAAATCGAAAGAAGCGTATAAGACAAACTGTTCTGTATGTCACACCCAACCAGATGAAGCGCACTTCGATGCGAACACTTGGCCAGGTATGTTCGACGGTATGCTTGCGTTCGTTAACCTAGATACAGATAGTGAAGCACTGATCTTGAAGTACCTACAGAAGCACTCTTCAGATTATGCTGAAGGCCACCACTAATAAGCGTCAGACGGAGTATTTGAAATGGCTATTACACGAAGAAGTTTTCTAAAAGGTGTAGCGACAACGAGCGCAGCATCAGTCATCGGTCCAAGCTTATTAGCATCTGCTTCTGCAAGCGCTGCGGAAACGACAGGGACTTGGAAGGTAACTGGTTCACACTGGGGCGCATTCCGCGCCCACATCTACGCGGGTAAAGTTCAAGAAATCAAACCGCTAGAAACAGATAAAAACCCAACAGAGATGCTGAACGGCATCAAAGGTATTATCTACAGCCCATCACGCGTACGTTACCCTATGGTGCGTCTAGATTGGCTGAAGAAACATAAATACAGCGCAGAGACACGCGGTGACAACCGTTTCATCCGTGTTACTTGGGATGAAGCATTAGATCTGTTCTACCGTGAACTAGAGCGTGTGCAAAAAGACTACGGTCCTTGGGCACTGCATGCAGGTCAAACGGGTTGGAACCAAACTGGTGCTTTCAACAACTGTACTGCGCACATGCAGCGCGCGGTTGGTATGCACGGTAACTTCATCACTAAAGTAGGTGACTACTCGACAGGTGCTGGTCAAACGATTCTGCCATACGTACTAGGTTCTACCGAAGTATACGCACAAGGTACTTCTTGGTCTGAAATTCTAGAAAATGCAGACAACATCATTCTTTGGGCAAATGACCCTGTGAAGAACCTGCAAGTAGGTTGGAACTGTGAAACTCACGAGTCATTTGACTACTTAGCTCAACTAAAAGAGAAAGTAGCAAAAGGCGAGATCAACGTCCTTTCTGTTGACCCAGTGAAGAACAAGACTCAGCGCTACCTAGAGAACGACCATCTGTACATTAACCCAATGACAGACGTTGCCTTCATGCTGGCTGTGGCACACGTTCTTTACAACGAAGACCTTTACGACAAGAAGTTTATCGACACTTACTGTCTAGGTTTTGATGAGTTCATTCAGTACGTTCAGGGTGAAACCAAAGATAAAGTGGTGAAAACACCTGAATGGGCTGCGGAAATCTGTGGCGTGAAAGCGGACAAGATTCGTGAGTTTGCACGTATGCTTGTAAGCGGTCGTACTCAGATCCTAATGGGCTGGTGTATCCAGCGCCAAGAGCATGGTGAACAGCCATACTGGGCAGGTGCTGTCGTTGCTGCGATGGTTGGTCAAATTGGTCTACCTGGCGGTGGTATTTCTTACGGTCACCACTACTCAAGTATCGGTGTTCCTTCAACGGGCTTTGCGGGCCCTGGTGGTTTCCCTCGTAACCTAGATACGGGTATGAAGCCTAAATGGGACAACAATGACTTTAACGGTTATAGCCGCACTATTCCTGTGGCGCGCTGGATCGACTGTCTATTGGAGCCGGGTAAAGAGATCCGTTACAACGGTGGTAAAGTTAAACTGCCTGACTTCAAGATGATGGTGATCTCAGGTAACAACCCTTGGCACCACCACCAAGACCGTAACCGCATGAAGAAAGCATTCAAGAAACTTCAAACGGTTGTGACTGTTGAGTTTGCTTGGACTGCAACGTGTCGTTTCTCAGACATCGTACTGCCTGCTTGTACTCAGTGGGAACGTAACGACATCGACGTATACGGTTCGTACTCAAGCAAAGGTTTGATCGCAATGCATCGCCTTGTGGATCCATTGTTCCAATCTAAGCCAGACTTCCAGATCATGAGTGAGTTAACTCAACGCTTTGGTCGTCGTGACGAGTACACTCGTGGTATGAGCGAGATGGAATGGATCGAAAGCCTGTATAACGATTGTAAGAAAGCCAACGAAGGCAAGTTTGAGATGCCTGAATTTGCTGAGTTCTGGGAGAAAAGCGTACTAGACTTCGGTCAAGGCAAACCTTGGGTACGTCATGCTGACTTCCGTAAAGACCCAGAAATCAACGCTCTAGGCACGCCGTCGGGCTTCATCGAGATCACTTCTCGTAAGATCGGCCGTTACGGTTACGAACACTGCCAAGAGCACCCAATGTGGTTCGAGAAATCAGAGCGTTCGCATGGTGGTCCTGGTTCAGACAAACACCCGTACTGGCTACAATCTTGTCACCCAGACAAGCGTCTGCACTCTCAGATGTGTGAATCTGAAGAGTTCCGCGCAACGTACGCAGTACAAGGTCGTGAACCTGTATACATCAACCCTGTGGATGCGAAAGCGAAGGGCATCAAAGATGGCGACCTAGTGCGCGTCTTCAATGACCGTGGTCAGCTTCTAGCAGGTGCAGTGGTGACTGACAGCTACCCTCGCGGTGTTATCCGTATCGAGGAAGGTGCATGGTATGGTCCTCTAAACGAGAAAGAGGGCGCAATCTGTACTTACGGCGATCCAAACACGCTAACTCAAGACATCGGTTCTTCAGAGCTAGCACAGGCGACATCGGCAAACACGTGTATCGTGAACTTCGAGAAGTTCACTGGTAAAGTTCCGCCAGTGACGTCGTTCGGTGGCCCTATCGAAGTGGCATAATCGACACTAGAACTAAAAATACCAGCCAAGCGGCTGGTATTTTTTTGCCTATTGAAATGAGCTTCAATTTTCTGAGAGGCCATACTTAATTTTAAGTGCTTCAAGCTTCTGTTTGCCATGATTTTTGAAATAGGCGTTAAGGGCAGAGACGATCTGTTGTGCTTGAGGGTGGCTTTTTCTCACGGCTGCATAGAGTGGGGTCGTATCGAGATAGACTGGACTGAAACTCAGTTTCGAAGCATCTACTCTCATTTCTTTAATTGTCCAGCGACCAACGGCTTCGTCGGTGACTAGGACATCTGCTCTATCCGTCAGGATAAGGCGAATACTATTGGGTAAATGAATCGAGCTAACTGGAATTAGTTCTTGGTAATCTACAAGCTTTGCTCCGTAAGCATAGTTATCGATCATCGCAACGCGAATTCCCGCCAAGCTATGGAGAGAGGAAAACTCGAAATTAGCTTCTTGGCGTGAAACGACCGCCATTCTGTTGTGCATGTACATATCAGTAAAAATGTAATCCCTAGATCTCTGATCAGTTTTCCAGATCGCGATGATTACATCATTTTTACCATTGATAGTTTCTTTAAGAACTCGTGTCCAAGGTTTAACCGAGTAATCCACTTCAAAGCCAGCAGAAATCAATCCTTCAATCACTAAGTCATGAGCAATACCACTGCCGAGGGCAGAGTTCATTACATAAGGAGGCCATAAGTCTTGTGCGACTTTCAATGGCGCTGCGAAGGAGAGGCTACACCAAAGCCAACAGATAAGAAGGATGAGTTTGCTCGATTTGTCTCTTTTCACCTGATATGTCCAAGTAACATCTCACCCTTAAGTTTAGGCATAGAAAGCTAAAAATGTGTGCCTGTATGCACCTATAGCGCAAATTTTTCGTTTAGGTTTTGAACTTTATACATGACCTCTTTTCGCACAACTACGCTTGTCGACTTATCGCCTGAATACTCAGTAACGCCTTATTTTAATTGGCCTCTACTGCTGAAACTTAGGTGGATTTAGCTTTTTGTTTACCCTTAATCACAATCGCAGAGCGGCTTTTTTATTGATTCATTTGTGAATCATTACTAGCGCCAATAGTTTTTGTTTGCAGAGCGTGCAGATGGCATTTGACGCTCATAAATAAAAATCTATAGGAACAAAGAAATGAAAAAGACAGCACTAGCAGTAGCACTATCTCTTGTAGCCGGTTCAGCAGTTGCGGCAGAAGCACTTTCAGGTGACCAGTTCACTGTGTCAGGTGAGTTCGCTATTGGTGGCTACTACCAAGAAGACCGTAAAGAAAACGGTGCGGTAAACAACATTGAACAGCAGAAAGATGAAGAATTCTACAATGGTGGCGTAACGGGTTTTGATATTTTCGCTGACTACGAAAACGGCAACATTGTTGGTAAGTTTGGTGGTGAGTTTGACATTGAAGACGACTACGGTACGTCTGATTCAACGTTCACTATCACTGATACTTGGGTTGGCTACAAAACGGGTGCGGGTGTAGCGTCTATTGGTTACGCAAACGACACAGCGCTAGATGCAGTCGACGGTGCAGCGGACAAAACTATCGAGTTCCTATGGTCTCCATCTGATGCGTCTGACGCACGTCAAGTTGTAAAATTTGAAGGCGACAAAGAAGGCGTTAAATACGGTATCTCTTACTACGGTGACCGTAACTATGAAGGTAACGATCGTCAAGGTGGTTACAATGGTTACCTAGGTTACGAAAACGAAACGTTTATGGTTAACCTTGGTTATGAAGATAACGATGAAAAAGAAGGTTCAACTGATAAGCTGTACCTAATCAACGGTTCGGTAAACCTAGGTGCAGTAGGTATTGGCGCTACGTTTGCTGAAGAAGAGTTTGCTGACGGTAAGAAAGTTAAGCTGTACAACACGTCAGTTGGCTACACGCTTGACGCTCTATACCTAGCGGCTGGCTACGTGTCTGTTGAAGATACGCGCGAAGCGGTTAACTTCGGTGGCTCTTACGCGTTCACTTCTAACTTTACTGCGCTGGTTGATATTGCATACCACGTGTCTGATGAAGGTTACAATTCAGTAACAGGTGTAGGCCTTGAGAAAGGTGACATTGAGTCATTCCTAAAACTGGCTTACGCATTCTAAGATTCTCTTCACCTCTACGTTTGTAGCCCACTTCGGTGGGCTTTTATAAGCAGGACGCTTAACGCATAATCCACTGCCTTTCACCCTCCGGAGCTGGAGGTTTTTTTCGTTTTTTTACTTAATGAGAAAAATTGGGTTGTCTCGCCTTCAAGGATGATAGAAACGTGATCGCCGTTACGTAATGTGTTGATGACCAAATAGACATCGAATTATACCAATGCTCTAATTGAGAAAAATAACGACAAAGCAGAGCGTGATATGTCGCAACACCTGCACCTAGCCCAAGAGCGAATCCTTACTATTCCCAACAGCGATCTTAGTGCTGAAGCTATCGATAATCAGGTAACCTTTACTTATCGGGGTTTATCCAATGATCCCGTCGATGATCAGTATCTACTTTTTCAGACAGATTTTGATTTTGAACGTCGCGCCACCTTACTGGGTGATGGTTTTCAAATGCTGGCTCAAACCACTGGTACTTACGAAGATCCAGTTGATATTGGTCGCTGCCCAGACAACAGCTCTAGCTATCGACTCTACGCTTCTAAAGCTCCTAAACGTTACTACAATTACCTAGTGGTAGAAGACTCGCTTGGCTATGCACTGTTCGGTTTTACCTCTTGTCATCGTTTTGCCGGGTATTTCACTGTGAGCGATGAGGATGGCCGAGTTAAGATCAATGCTTACATAGATGGGGAACAAACCTCCCCTCAAGATTGGTCAACGAATCGTTTAGAATCCGTTGTGGTTTTAAGAGGAGAGTCTTTATCTGAGCTCTATCTGCAATACAGTCGTTTGATACAGGAGCAGCATCCGGTACGCAAAGGCGTGACACAAGAGTCACCTCTAGGATGGTGCTCATGGTATGCCTACTACGCTGAAGTGACCGAGCAAAATATACACGCCAATGTTGAACAAATGCGCGAGCACTTAAAGCCGTTTGACTATGTCCTGCTTGATGATGGATACCAAGCATTTATGGGAGATTGGTTAACGCCATCGGACAAATTCCCTTCTGGTATCAAATCTGTCCTCAGAGAAATCTGCTCAAATGGTAAAAAGCCTGCTATTTGGCTTGCGCCTTTTATTGCCCAACCTGAGTCTGAGATATTTCGTAATCATCCTGATTGGTTTGTTCGCCATGAAGATGGAAGATTGCTCAAGGCTGAAGATGTCACTTATGCAGGTTGGCGCTGTACTCCATGGTACATCCTGGATACCACTAATCTGCAAGTCCAAGAACACCTTACGCGTGTCGTCCGAACCATGCGTGAAGAGTGGGGAGTCGAAATGTTTAAGCTTGACGCTAACTACTGGGGAACATTGAAAGGAGTTCGCAGTCAGTCAGGTGTCACAGGTGTCGAAGCCTATCGCTTAGGCATGCAAGCCATTATTGAAGGGGCGGGGGATGCATTAGTACTTGGATGCAATGCGCCAATGTGGCCATCGTTGGGGCTGGTGGATGCTATGCGAGTGTCTGATGACGTAGAACGCTGCGCGACAAGGTTTGAACAAATAGCAAAAGAGACGTTTTACCGCAGTTGGCAGCATCGAAAACTTTGGCAAATCGATCCAGACTGCGCGACGTTTGTCTCTTTAGCCAATCAGGCAACCGAGAGGAAGTATTACGAGTTCCATCGAGACGCCTTGTTAGCGTGTGGTGGCTTGTTATTATCTGGTGACCCGCTGACAGAGCTCACCCCATTTGCTAAAAAAACGCTGGCTAAATTGACCATTCGGCATAGACATAATCAGGAGGCCGCTAGATTCACGGCGCTCAATCTTCATCATGCTTTTCTTCAACTGACTGAGCGAAATGATCTCCACTGTTTGTTCAATTATCAAAGTACCGCCAGAGAAGTTACGTTAACTGCCAACTTCCCTGTCTATTGGTACGATTACTGGACAGGGGAAAAGCTAGTTCATGAACCGACCCAAGTATTAGAGGTGGGATTAGAATCGGGATTGTCTAGTCGAGCGATAATTACCTCGCTATAGCCTCTTAGCTAGATTAAGATGTCGAGCTAGATTAACGCGATAATAAAGAAAACAATGTCAATCATACTTGGTATTGACCCGGGTTCTCGTATCACAGGATATGGTGTGATTCGTCAAACGGGTCGCCATCTGCAATATCTTGGTAGCGGCTGTATTCGTACCTCCGAAAAAGAACTGCCCGGTCGCCTTAAGCAAATCTACGCGGGTGTATCAGAGATCATCACTCAGTTTCAACCTGACGTATTTGCTATAGAGCAGGTCTTTATGGCACGAAATGCAGACTCTGCGCTCAAACTTGGTCAAGCTCGCGGCAGCGCAATTGTAGCCGCGGTGAATGCTGATTTGCCGGTTTACGAGTATGCAGCGCGTCTGATTAAGCAAGCCGTGGTTGGTACAGGTGCGGCGGATAAAGAGCAAGTGCAGCATATGGTTCAACATATGCTTAAACTCCCATCTAAGCCTCAAGCTGACGCGGCCGATGCCCTTGGTGTCGCGATCTGTCACGCCAACACCAACAAAACCTTGGTTGCTTTAGCTGGCAAAGCGACTAGCGCGAGACGCGGACGTTACCGTTAACCATTCCACACTATTTACTTCCTATTGGTGCAAAACTGAGACATATAAAACAGATCTGATTACTGGATTTGTTATAAAAATGTTGCATTAATATAGTGGTCAGAGGTCTAACAAGATATCAATCAAGGAAGATTGAACATGAACCCTGTCAACGTATGGCGGCAACTCTGTATGCCCGCTCAACCTCAATGGACGAAAAATCAACAACGTCAGGCGGATACCCTCTCTCTATTTACTTTCATCGCCTTTCTCGTCGGCGTGTATAGCCTGCTTAAATGGTCTAAGCACGGACATGAAAGCTTAATCATGACATCACTACTGTTGATTGGCTTTGAATTGGCGGCAGCGGCTTGCTTAAAACTGTTGAAGAACCCTATTGTTGCGCTCAACCTCGGTTTTATTGGTATGTCGGTGCATGCCCTTAATATCATTTACCAAAGTGGCGGTGTTGTAGAGTCTACCCAAACTTACTGGGTTCCCTTACTTGTGGTGGCGTTCTTCTTATCTGGTACGCGAATGGTAGCTATCAGTTGGAGTGTGACGGTTATCTTGTGTTCCGCCATCATGACCTTTATGCATGTCTCTGGTAACTCGTTTCCGGTATTAGAGTTATCTGAATCTGCGCAACGCGTTGAAATCTGGTCCGGGACGGTATTGCCGTTAGTGGTGATCTGTATTGCCCAGGCGTTCACCGCCAAGCAAAGAGATAAAGCGATTGAAATCGCAGAGCGAGCAAAAAGTGATAGTGAAGCGATTGCTGAGAAGGCAACACTTGGCGAACAGAATCTTTCTCATGTTCTAGAGCAAGCCAATCAAAACTCAATACAGCTGAAAGATGTGTCGCAAACACTGGAATCTCAGTCGTTGACGCTAGATGATCAGGTCTCGAACCTGAACATCAATTGTGAATCTCAGGCCAGTGCGGCAGAGCAGATGAGTCAGCAAGTTCATCAGCTTGCCGAAGGAATTGAAGGTTCAACCCGTTTTGTTGATGAACTTAGAGAGCGCAGTGACGCGGTTCACCAGCAAGCGGAGACCAGTTCGCAGTTGCTTGAAGATTCTACCTCAGCCATCAGCCAAATTATTGGTAGCCATGAAGAGATCATGAAAGTGGCCGATTTGATTACCTCTGTTGCCGAACAAACTAACCTATTGGCGCTCAATGCTGCAATTGAAGCGGCAAGGGCAGGGGAGCAAGGTCGTGGCTTCGCTGTGGTGGCCGAGCAAGTGCGTGATCTTTCCGCTAAAAGTAGCCAGTCGGCGATTGAGATTAGAAACTTGCTTGACCGTAGCGAACAGGAAGTGAAACACGGACAAGACGTCGTTAATTCAAGTGCGGTGAAAATGAAGTCGATGATTGCTGAAGTTTCTGCCATTTCACAAGACGTCAACGGACTTGCCAATATCATGTCCAATCAAATGATGGCACTGAAAGAGCTCGACCAAGCGAGCAGTGAAGTGGCGAATGGCGTGGTTGAAACGAAAACAATTTCCGAAAACGTAGCGCAAAATGGTGCGCAATTGACCTCACAGGTAGACGCAGTAAGAACCTTAACTTCGCAACTTGATCAAGTTGTCTCAAAAATCTAGTTCCAAATAATAAAGGACTGGATGTCTATCCAGTTCTTTATTATCCTGTCGCAAATTCATTTCCAAAGAGTAACTACCGTGATTGGACGTCTGCGCGGCATTCTTATCGAGAAACAACCCCCTGAACTACTGATTGAAGTTAATGGCATTGGCTATGAAGTGCAAATGCCGATGAGCTGCTTCTATGAGCTACCGAGTATCGGTGAAGAAGCGATCATCTATACTCATTTTGTTGTCCGAGAAGATGCCCAGTTACTGTATGGTTTCAATACCGTTAAAGAGCGAGCGTTGTTCCGTGAAGTGATTAAGGCCAATGGCGTCGGTCCTAAGCTCGGTCTAGCGATTCTTTCGGGTATGACAGCGAGTCAATTTGTCGCCAGTGTTGAGCGTGAAGATGTTTCGACACTAGTTAAACTGCCAGGTGTGGGTAAGAAAACAGCAGAACGCCTTGTGGTCGAAATGAAGGACAGGCTAAAAGGTTGGAGCGCGGGTGACCTATTTACTCCGTTTACTGATGCTGCTCCTGTAGACTCAGCGCCGCAACCCGCTCAGTCAAATGCTGAGGAAGAAGCGATCAGTGCGCTACTTGCATTAGGCTATAAGCCGACTCAGGCATCTAAAGTGGTTTCACAGGTGAAGACGGACGAGATGAGCAGTGAGCAGCTTATTCGTGAAGCGCTGAAGTCGATGGTATAGAAAAGGCTTGAACAATGATTGAAGCGGATCGATTAATCGCACCAGATAACACGGTGTATAAAGAAGAGGATGTTATCGATCGTGCGATACGTCCGAAGAAACTCGAAGACTACAAAGGCCAAGATCATGTTCGTGATCAGATGGAGATCTTCATTAAAGCAGCGCAGCTACGTAATGAAGCACTCGATCACTTATTGATATTTGGTCCTCCAGGTTTGGGTAAAACAACATTAGCTAATATTGTTGCCAACGAGATGGACGTGAATATTCGTACGACCTCTGGCCCAGTACTTGAAAAAGCAGGCGATCTGGCGGCGCTGTTAACCAACCTCGAAGAGAATGATGTTCTTTTCATTGACGAGATCCACCGACTTAGCCCTATGGTTGAAGAGGTACTTTATCCGGCGATGGAAGATTACCAACTTGATATCATGATTGGTGAAGGTCCGGCGGCTCGCTCCATAAAAATTGATTTGCCGCCATTTACTCTGATTGGTGCTACGACGCGCGCAGGCTCGTTAACTTCACCACTGCGCGATCGCTTCGGTATTACTCAGCGTTTGGAATACTACAAAATCCCAGATCTGCAAAACATTGTTCAGCGTAGTGCTGACTGCTTAGGTCTATCGATGGAGTCTGAGGGCGCGTTGGAAGTGGCCAGACGTGCTCGTGGTACACCCCGAATTGCTAACCGCTTACTTCGCCGCGTTCGAGATTACGCAGAAGTGAAAGGTAATGGTCATATTTGCGCGGAGGTCGCAGACAAAGCACTCAATATGCTGGATGTCGATGCGCAAGGCTTCGACTATATGGATAGAAAGTTGCTTCTAGCTATTATGGAGAAGTTTGGTGGCGGCCCTGTCGGCTTGGACAACATGGCGGCTGCGATTGGTGAGGAAAAAGACACTATTGAAGATGTTCTGGAGCCTTACCTGATTCAGCAAGGCTATCTGCAACGGACGCCGCGCGGAAGAATTGCCACGGATCGCGCGTATCTTCATTTCGGAATTGAAAAATAAGTTTTCAGTAGCCAGCTCACAGAAGCTGGCTTTTTCTTTTGGTGATCTATATCACACTAATGTAATTTACTTACTACTTAATAGGTAGCGCAATTGAGTGACTTGTTAACTGCTTGTTTTGCATAAATACTTAATGGCCTGTCACCAATAACCCCTTCGTAACAAAACACCCTTCAAACTGTTGATGTAGATCAATGTGATGGTTTTTTGGTCAAAAATGCCGTACAAAACTTGATACAAATCAAAGCGAACTCTGGCTATAAACCTTTTGAAACAACCTGTTTTTAGCAGTAATATTAGCGCCAGCTATATTAGCTGATGCTTAACAATTAACTAACCATTACGGTACATTTTTGCAACAGGTTGGCTATCTTTTATAACACTGTTTAAGTTTGCCCAACGCTTAATAACAATGCATTAATGTAGAGAGTGTCTTCAGCCGACACATAGGAGTAATCATGATCGATGTTGTTGATCTATCGCGGTTGCAGTTTGCACTGACAGCGATGTATCACTTCCTATTCGTACCGTTGACTCTAGGTATGGCCTTCTTACTGGCTATCATGGAATCAATGTACGTAATGACGAACAAGCAAATCTATAAGGACATGACAAAGTTCTGGGGTAAGCTATTCGGTATTAACTTTGCACTTGGTGTGGCTACCGGCCTTACCATGGAGTTCCAGTTTGGTACTAACTGGTCTTACTATTCGCATTACGTAGGTGATAT
>WJXF01000097.1_pt1 | contig 23089 bp, 19 predicted proteins | sample 9263211 | NCBI WGS metagenome assembly WJXF01 (sample SAMN12697362, study PRJNA563984) | aquatic metagenome | isolation source: water sample from a prawn hatchery tank treated with erythromycin, plated on... | place: Australia | collected 2018-10-17
GACACACTTGTTTATTGACGATTGGAAAATTAACACTCAGCAGTCTTGGGGGATATTCAGCGCGGATGGAGATATTGGCTCTCTGCTTGGAGACCTTATTTGTGATGAAATATCACCAAATAGTGGGGAAATTGAGCTAAATGGGCTGTCCGTTGCGCAAGTGTCGTTATCAGAGCAACAGCGATTACTGGAAAGAGAATTAGAAAAAGATGATACGGATTTTCTTGATCGTATCGACCAAGGAAGCACTGTTTATTCATTAATCCTAGAACAGAGCCAAGACACTAACTTAACTGAACAGCTAGTTAATGATCTCGACCTAAGTCATCTTAGAGATAGTGGCTTCCGTGTTCTCTCTACCGGAGAAACCAGAAGAGTAATGCTCGCCCGAGCTTTAGCCACACAACCTGACTTAGTATTACTCGATAATCCATTTACTGGCTTAGATATTGCGCACCGAGCTGCTCTCGCTCGCTATTTACACTCGCTTTCTCAAAATGTGCAACTACTCATAACCTTCTCTCGCGAATCTGACATGCCTGAGTGGATCAATAGCATCGCGCTTTTCAGTGCAGGAAAGCTTGATAGTACAATGGATAAGTCCAGTTGGGATAATCATCCAATCATTGGACAAATAAAATCTCAGTCAGAGCAACAGAGTGAAGAAATGATGAGCTTGATACGTCAGCATCAGCACTCGACGCCATTCAACAACCCAATATTTGAACTAAAGAATGGGACTGTTGAATACACCGATAAGAAGATTTTTACTGACTTGAACTGGCGCATAGACAAGGGCCAACATTGGCAGGTCAAAGGCCCAAATGGTTGTGGAAAGAGTACCTTACTTGGATTGATCTTTGGCGATCATCCGCAATGCTACAGCAATGACATTGATATTTTTGGTAAAAAGCGTGGTACTGGCGAGACAATCTGGGAAATTAAGCAGCATATCGGCATGGTGTCTTCAGCGCTACACCTCCAATATCGAGTCAATTGCAGCGCATTAGAAGTCATTTTGTCAGGATTTTACGATTCGATTGGGTTGTATAACCAGCCAACTCGCAAAGAGATGAATATTGCAAACGAGTGGCTCGATATCTTACATATGAGCCAGTACAAAAAAACCTCATTCAAGCAATTAGAGTACGGTCAGCAGCGACTATTACTGATTGCAAGAGCCATCGTGAAACAACCCACATTATTGATTTTGGACGAGCCGTATCAAGGGTTAGATTTTTTGGGTAGACGGTTAGTTAAGAACACACTTGAGCTCATCGCTAGAGAGAATTTAAGCCAACTATTGTATGTGTCTCACTACCAAGAAGACCGCTTAGATAGCATCAAAAATGAGTTAGAGTTTGTGTTTGATGAAAATGCTCAGTGTTATAGAGCTAACGTCTACCAATCATAATGACTTCGCTGCGCAAGCTGCTCATAAGGTAATGGTTTGGAGTACAGGTATCCCTGATGATATCTCACTCCCATCTTCTTTAAGTGTTCAGCTTGCGCTATGGTTTCCACGCCTTCAGCGATCAATTGTACTTGTAATTCTTCCGCGAAGTGAACCATCGCTTTTAAGACAGAAGCACTAAGGCTAGGAATACCAATGGTTTCGACAAAGCACTTATCGATTTTTAAGTAATCTATGCGCATGTGCTGTAGAAATGCTAACGAGGTTTGGCCAGTTCCAAAATCATCGATCAGCACATCAATACCATGCACTCGCAGCGCTGCAATGCATTTTCTCGCCTCTGAATCAATGAGCTGACGCTCCGTTATCTCTACCCCTAATGAGACTTTGTTTCGGCTCAACTGTCTGTCGAGCAATTGAATTTTTCTGATCGCGTTTGGTCCGACTAAATAACCAGGCGGCACGTTAATACCAAGGTGGACAGGCTGATCAAAGCCTAATTTACTGAAGTCCTCTGCCGCTTTATCCAGAACGAAATCAGTAAGTAAAAAAACCAATCCACTTTGCTCTGCCGCAGGGACAAACTCATCCGGAGAAATGAACCCCTTACTTTGATGCTCCCATCGCACTAGCGCTTCAAACCCGAATAACTGGCCGGTATCAACGTTAACTTGCGGTTGGTAATACAGGGTCAACTCTCCTCTTTTTATCGCTCTTTTAAGATCCAGTATCAAATTGCGATGGGGATCAATAAACTTATTCAACGCATACAAGCAAAGGTAGATAACGAAAATAATTGGAATTGAGTACAAAAAATAGGAAAGTGTTCTCTGTTTGACGAAAAGATCGCTGGCTTCGCTCAAAGCTTCATACTCAAACATTTGCGACGATTTGATACCGATAGGATTACTTCCCGCTCTTAATGCTCCTTCAGGTGAAACTTGATCATGGATAAACAGCGCAGAGCGTTTTAGGCGTAAATCGTTGTTAAACCCTATTGTCGCATTAAAGTAGTCATGATCGATAATCGTTACGGCTTGATAACCCCGCTCTCCCTTCGTTACCACAAGCAAGAACTGATCGTACAAGCTATCAACACTACCAAACGCTAGCGTTTGTCCCTTAGGAAAGGTGATGTGCTCAGCTAACGGTTTAGAGATACTTCCCAATTTCGAAGAACAAGTAATGACTCCCTCTTTCACAATGAGCATTTCTTCAATATCTCGTTCAAACATTAAGCTTTGCTGGAGCTCTTCACATCGTTCAGGGTGTAGCAACGCCGTGCGGTTTTCTGTCTCTATTTGGAATAAAATTTCATCTGCAATTTGCACATTTTTTTCTAATAAATGATTGAGATTGTTTTGCACGCTTTCACGAGCTAAATACAAAACCTCTCCAATAACCAAGGGAATAGGCAGAAGAAAAATGATGGCTTTTTTAAAAATCGCCTTATTCAGCATATAAAAGTAACCTTTTATAAAACCGATTTACTGAGATGGTACCTCGATTCCGATACCCGCTAGCAACTCACGTTTTTTAACATTATTTGTTTGGATTAACTCAGTATGCGAAACGCTGAGTAATACCGCAAACTAAACAATGTCTTATTCACTCCTGTTCCAATTTAGTATCAAGCGCCTCAAACCTGAGACTTTAATTCGACACCATGTTATGTCTATCGGTACTTGCGAAAGTCTTTACCTGTCTGTTTCTCATCATGTAAGAATTACCCATTAAAATTATTTTTCTTTTCTCAGTGATTAAGAATTATATTTGTCGTAACTCCTACAACACGTTACAACACTCTCATGACGACAAACAAAGCTAATGCTAACCAGGTAAACGAAAAATCACTGCAGTTGTTAATGCAAGTTGCAGTTAGTCCGTTCCCAGTTTCTGCGAAAACGCTAAGCGAGCAATTGAACGTTCCTTTAAGCAGCCTTTACCGACACTTAAAACTGCTTAAAGAGTGGAACTTGATCGAAGAAAGCGTTCACGACAAGACATTTGTAGTTGGTCCGGCGGCATTATTACTCATGCACAGCTATGAGACCGCGCAACATGGGCTCGACATGGTCGAAACCATACTGGCTAGGTTGGTACAACAAACCGGGGAAATGGCCGCTTATATGGTACCAGCGGGTTATCGTGCGCTTTGTGTCAGACAGAAAGAAAGTATGCAGGCGCTGCGTTGCAGCTTCGTCCAGGGTCAAAGTCAACCTCTGCTGCGCGGTGCCTCATCTAAAGTGATGCTTGCTTTTATGCCTCAAAGTCGATGCGAGAAAATCTTGAGATATTTTAATCAAGATCACCGACGTGACGAGTGGGAAAAAGAGCTCACAACCATCCGTAAACACGGATATGCCGTCAGTACTTCTGAGATTGACCCTGGTGTTTCAGGTATTAGCGCACCGGTAATGAAAGGAAGCAAACTGATTGGCGCAGTCTCGGTGATGGCTCCGGCCCACCGAGTCGAAAAGGATAAGCAGCGCATTATTTTACATGTACTGCAAGCGGCAAGGGCACTACCACCAGAAAGGTAATTCATCATGTTAAGCTTTTTCAAACGCTATAAACTCCACCACACCGTGAAACAGCCGCAGCATTACCCTTTTTCTTTTATGACAGTGTGTGAGTATTTGCCACCCATGTCTAAGGGCGCGTTTGAATTAGCTGATCAAAGTTTGGAAAATGCTAGCGATTGGCTATACCAACAGCATGATCATGAAACCGCTGAAAACTTTGGTCACTTCAACCACGACAAGCTGGAAAATGGCGAGTTTCAGGAAGCATTAAGCCTTTCGCTTTCTCGCCACTCAATTCCTGTTTTAGTAACTAACTGTACCGAGGCAATCTTGTCCATGTTACCTGTGGTCGTGTCCTATCGAGACGAAGTGGGTGTGGTAAATATTGGACATGACATGAACTTGAAACCAACACTTGAACCACGTTTAGGCTCGGCATTCCATTTTGCTCTTTCTCGCTATCAAAACGTGCGATTATTTTTTGCTGGTGTTAGCGAACAAGATACAAAGCAAGAAACGTGGGAATACGCGGAGGATCAAGGTTGTGACTGGGTAACCGATAAAGAGTTTTCTTTTCGTCATCGCAATAATGTTAAGCAACAGATCGGCAATTACCTAGACCACTGCGACCAAATAATCATTAGTATCGACCTTGGATCTCTAAAAACCAAAAACAGCCTTGATGGCGCGTCAGAAATTGATATCCAAATGGTTCTACGCACGATTAGGCAATGTTTGGTTGCAGGTAAAGTGAGAGCAATTCAGCTCGTTGGCGATCGAGATTGTCTGGTGTATTCGAGACAAACGAAAGCCATACTAGAAGAGTTATATCAGATGGCTCCACTCATCGTTCACGCTGCCTAGCGTTATAAACGTTCAGAATCAGGATCGCGTCCTTCCTGATTCTGAACCAACATGCTTACTTATTATCCTTAACTAACAAATAGTTACACATATAAATCGACACACATCACACTTACCTCTTGAACTAACCTGACACTTACGTTGTAATAAGGCCGCTAAACTTTGGTATGACATACGAAATAAAAAATAACCAAAGTTCAATAACTAAGCGGCTTCAAAACAAAAAGTACCGCAGCTATTCCAATTTCAGTGAGCATTTGCTCACGCTCGCTTGATGCCATCTTGTTCCACTCATTAGGACATTTGATGATGCGTCTTTGCAGTATTTTCACTGCGGTTCTTTTTTTACCGCTAACCTCACACGCCACCACTTATGACGTAAAAGATCTATCTGAGTTAGGTCAACTTTGCTCACACAAGAGTTTTAGTATCGAAAGCGATGGCACGACTTATCGCTGTACAGGGAAACTAGTCCTACCCGCTGATGATAAAATTGTCTCCTCATTACCGGAAAAAGAGATAACGTTAAAAGCAGATTATGGAATTGTGTTAGAGGGGAATAATACGATTGGTGAACCCAATAAACGTATCTCTCTACACGCCCTCGCTACCGGATTAACGGTTAACAATGAGAAAGCATCAAACCTCGACGATTACCAAAACAAACACACTGTCATCTATGGTGATCTTCTATCGGCTTACCCAACAAAGCTGCATAACATTCTCATAGACGGGAATATTAAGCTAACAGGTTCGACACTTCACATTGATGGAACGTACAACACCATTATTGGTGATATTTCGACACACAGCACGACCAATGTATTTAATACAAACATCTGTGGTATGGTCGAATCACAAGGCGAAACACTACACCTAAAAACAAACCATCCTTTACAAGACCATTTTGTCGTCGGTGATGTTTTTGCGCACAACTCTCTGATTATAAAAGATATGTCGATCTATGGTACAGCTGAATCTGTAGGATCGTCAGCTACATTAAGTGGCTCATTCTATAGTTCCACCGCAGCAATTAAATACTTCCACACATTGAACTTCAACAACGCTCCAAATCAGCCTAGTCAAGTTTGTGGTGAAATCCAACAAGCGCCAGGAAGTGCACAAACGAAAGCACAAGACAACACATACACGCAATACTGTGGATTGGACCAGGCTGATTGTCACTACTCTTCCCAAATCTGTCCAATCACCCCTCAAGATGTTCCGAATTGCAGCATGCAGCCTCCATCGGAGAACGACTTAAACCTCAGCGTCACACCATCGGACGACATGGCACTGATGTGCGGCGACGATCTTCCGCAATTTACAGCAATGACAACCAATAATGGAGAAGTTGTAAGCGCAGAAGTCAGTGCAGCCCTATCACACCCTGACTTGTTCACTTTAGAGGTGATCAAAGGTCAGCAGACATTAAAAGCAAACCAATTTATGTCTGACGACAATGGTGAGCTCGTTGTTCGAGTGGTCCCGAACGATATTGATACCATCGCGTTAGGTACTAACTACACGCTGACTTTCACTATGGCAGAAGACACCAGCAAACATCAAACGGTTAGCTTTATGTTTACGCCATTTATGTTTGAGGCCTACTCAAAGACGAAAAGCGCCACTTTAAATGAAATACGCGTTATTGCAGGTAAACCAGAAAACGTGCATACGCGATTGCTTGCTTGTGCCTCCACCGGCGAACCTGTAGTCGCAAGCAACTACAATGGTACTCCTAAGGTTTTTCATCCATTGGTTCAACCATTAGGAGGAAGTGAAGGAAACTTTAGCTATTCAGCGGAATTTAAAGACGGCTTGTCTGAACATGGTCTTGTCACGAACGAGTCCGGCATATTTGAAGTGACATTGTCCGATCATTTTGAATGTGAGGGATTTGAAGAGTGCCCTGAAGAAGGCAAAGTGGAAGTGAAAGGGACATTTAATGTGCACTCGCGACCATGGACACTCGCTATTTGTGACAACCAACGTGCTTTGCCTTCTGGCACCTCTGAACAAGGAGAAGGGTTTCTTGCTGCTGGAGAACTTTTCTCTCTAACGGTGAAACCAATCATTTGGCAACCTGACGGTTCTGTAAGTGGGTCTGTTGAATCAGCACGCTATTGTGATGCTTCTATCACCCGTAATTTTACGCTTGATGACGCTCCAGCAGCATCGGTTGTCTTGTCGAGTGAGCAACATACGCCATCAGAGACAGCGAACCAAACCTCAAAATTGCTAAAAAGTAGTGACTCACTGGCTCAGGCGCATAATTCAGCCAAGAATGATCAATTCGTCTTTAATGGATTATATTGGGAAGAAGTCGGGAGCTTGAGAGTAAAAGCAAACCTAGAAAGTAAATATCTAGGTATGACTGTGAACGAAGGCTATCGTTACGTTGGTCGTTTTTATCCAAAATATTTTCAAGTGCAAGACCAAGAATGGCACTACCCACATGGCCAAACTTTTGCTTACATGAATCAACCTTTTGAGAAAGTCACTTACGATGTTGTCGCACTCAATGCGAATAAGGAAAACGTGAAGAATTACGTCCACTTTTCGTCTAACCTTCAACAACATTTCGATTTAGGCGAGCTAAGCTCATACTCCGATCGGTTTTTGCCGCCTAAGCCTAAGAAGGTAGACTGGAAACTACTGGGTAGCGCGAGTGTTGGAACGTTTGTTATAGAGAAGCCCTCGACCAATGCGACTTGTAACAATAGCCCATGCTGGAAAAAGAACACGACAGATAAGCAATATCCTGATGGTCCATTCAATACCGAGACTAATAGTGACAGCAGCCAAATAGGTATAGTCACGACTAAAGCCGTTGATGAGGTAAATTTCTTTGATAACAGCGAAATGCTCACTCAACAACCGGACATTCGATTCGGTCGTTTGAACTTTCAAGATGTAGGTGGCAACCAAGGCATGGTGATCAAAGTGCCACTTGATGTGGAAATTTGGCAAAACGGTCGATTTACGACTAACTTCGATGACAGCTCAACAACGGCGAATGGTGAATATTACTTCAGCACGCCAATTTGGTCTCATGCGCCAGCAAACAACGCCCTGCTTTCTGGCGTTGGAACGATGAGTATTGGCAGAATGACCGATATCGTTGCAAGCCAAATTGACTCAGCGCGAGAGCAAATACAATTCCACCTAGATTTAGACAGCTCAGGCAATCGCATCCCTTGGCTGAAATACGACTGGGATAACACGACAAGTGAAGAGGAAAATCCACCTGTTACAGTTACGTTTGGTATTCACCGAGGAAACGATCGCATTATTTATCGTGGTGAACCCAATATGCTTGGCCTAAATTAACGCGAAACGGCAAACAAAAAGAGCCCCTCAATTGAGGGGCTCTTTTCATCACAAACTGATGTAATTTACTTTGCGCCACGACGCGCTTTCAGGCGCTTCACCATAGCAAGACGACGCTCTGCCGACCCTTGGTCTGTTGCCGACTGGTTCGGATTATTACGACGACCTTGACGATTCTTGAATGCTGGTTTTGAGTGCAGCTTTTCAATGTAAGATTCACGCTGTTTTGGTTCATAGCCAGCAAGCTCAATACGGCGAATTCGCTGCTGGATTAGATTTTCAACCTGAACAACCGTGAGTTCTTCATCTCGATTTACAAATGAAACGGCATGACCTTGTTTACCTGCACGGCCTGTACGACCAATTCGGTGAACGTAATCTTCCGCTAGGAAAGGCATGTCATAGTTCACAACGTGAGGTAAATCTTCAATATCTAGACCTCGAGCAGCGACATCGGTAGCCACCATGACACGTGCTTTACCGGACTTGAACTCTTCTAACGCACGACGACGAGCACTTTGAGCACGGTCACCATGACAAACCACCGCTTTGATACCATCAAGTTTCAGCTCTTTTACCACTTCGTTTGCGGTCTCTTTGTAGTTCACAAATACCAACACTTGTTTCCAGTTCTTACGACCAATCAGCTCCGAAAGCAGTTCCGTTTTTCGCTCTTGATCAACTGGATATAACACGTGAGCAACTGTCTGTGCTGTCGTATTCGCTCGCTCAACTTCAATACGCTTAGGCTTACGCAGGATATCTTTTGCTAACAGATTTAGTTGGCTCGAAGTCGTTGCAGAAAACATCATAATTTGCGGATCAGTATCCACATCTAGCATGATCTTACGTACTGCGTGAATAAAGCCCATGTCCAAGATACGGTCTGCTTCATCAAACACTAAAAACTCTAAGTGTGCGACCGAGACATTACCTTGTTCAATGTGCTCTTCCAATCGACCAGGTGTAGCCACTAGGATATCTACACCGTTTTCTAATGCCGTTACTTGAGAAGACATTTTACGGCCACCGAAAATCGCAGCCACCGACAGGTTCGTGTACTTCGTGTAAGCTTTGATGTTGTCAGCAATTTGTTCAGCAAGCTCACGAGTTGGAGCCAAGATAAGTGCGCGAGCAGTCTTACGAGAAGCGCTACGGTTACTGTCTAGCAACTGCTGAATCATAGGCAGAGAAAACGCAGCCGTTTTACCAGTACCTGTTTGTGCTGTAGCGAAAATATCATGGCCTTTGCGAGCCATTGGAATCGCCTTCTGTTGAATTGGCGTTAACTTTTCATAACCGCATTCTGCCAGTGCTTTAACCACTTCTGGCGCAAAACCTTGAGATGAAAATGACATTGAGCGTATTCCTTAAACAAACCACTAAAAATAGCTTTAAAAATTTAGCCGTGCACTATACCCGAATTTGAGTGATTTATCTCACTTTTCTCATTGAAATCCTACAAAAGAAAAAACGGTGAGCACAGATATATCAGTGGTTCACCGTTTTCGTTTAACCTTTGCGCAATTTAATGTTTGATGCCAGATAACTGAAGGAGAATTCGCTCAAGCTCATCCCATGGCAACAGCTGAGAATCTATCACTTCTAATCGTGATTCAAAGCCTTCTAAGCTGATTTCATTCACCGACACGACTCGGTTGGCAACATTAAACGCGTAACAACCTTGATCCGTATTGACCACTGCTTTAACACGCTCTGCGGTCAAGTCCGAAAGCATAGAGAAAAGCTTTTCAAAATCAAACTTATACTCTGCCCCAAACAACCACCCACAACTAAAATAACCCTGCCCTTTGTTCTCTTTGCGCACAAAGGCTTCACCAGGCGCCAACTGGAATTGAGGCTCTTGATGAGCGTGGTCATGATGATGTGACTCGATATGGGAAGAAGCGCTGCCGTAAACACGCTCGATATCCAAGACTTCTATCGGTAACTCACCGTCATGAATAAGCTTACTGAATACTTTTGAAGGGGATTGGTCCGTCACCCAGTCATTAAACACATCAATGTCGTGGCTGGAACATAGGTCAACCTTACTACCAATAACCACATCTGCACTGTCTAACTGGTCCACGAAGTTTTGGTTAGAAAGATACTTTTCATCACTTAAGTTACGCGGATCAACCAAGGCAATCGTCGCTTTAAGATCAACGTAAGGTTCATACTGCTGTGAGGTAAGCGTCGCGATAACCTGTTTGGGATGACCAAGGCCTGTCGGCTCAATCAATAAACGGTCCGGTTTTTGACGCAATAATGCTGTGATACCTACCGACATCGGCACACCCGCAGTGCAGCACATACAACCACCCGGCACTTCTTTAATCAGCGCGCCTTGGTCGGTCATCAATGCACCGTCGATGCCAATCTCACCAAATTCATTGACCAAAACCGCCCAGTTTTCTTTTTCCGGTTTGTTCTTCAGTAGATTTAAAATCGTGGTCGTTTTACCGACACCCAAAAATCCGGTCAGTATGTTGGTTGGTACTCGATTTGACATGCTTATCTCCGACACGTTAGTGCATTAATGCTCCAGCAAAGTATACGGAGAATGTGACTCGCTTCAACGCTTTTTATCGCACGCATCAAGCTCATTGCGTGATGCGTTGGAACACATTTTTCGAGCTTGTTTGGGTTGACTTATCAACTCTGAACGCTTCATATCAGACAGGTATCTACTGGTATAAATAACGCAAGTAAAAAACGCGATAATAGCGACTACGATGGGAAGAACTCCGAGCGTGTTTTCGAATTTAAGCGCAGCAATAGCCAACGCGAAAACAACGACAGAGATAAGTGCGATTGACTTACTTTTGTTGCTTTTCATAATAACTCGCCTTTCGTAAAGTTAGCCCCTAACACCTCCTGTACTAGAGGAATGCCAGTTTGAACAACATCCAACCTGACTATTCAATGCTACTCCTTTCGCTACTTGTGAAATTTGACAAAGCTAACATTTACTACAACATCAAACGACGAGCTTATTATTATCTTTCAAACACTTACTGGATTTTAAAACACTTACTAGCAAATCGTTCCACCGCTTACCAGGATATCGCTATCATTGGCAATACAAACTTGCGCCACCAGCTCTAGTCCTTCGACTATCATGTCCAAAGACATAGAAGGCTGACTGCCATCTGCTGCTTGTTCTGGCAATAATGGAATATGAACAAACCCGTGACGAATCGGATTGTCTTTCAAGTAATGTTGGATCCCATAAAAGAGATGGTTACATACAAATGTTCCAGCACTGTTGGAAATCTGGCTAGGTATACCCTGCGTTTGCAATGCTTGCACAACACGCTTTATCGGTAGTGTCGAGAAGTAAGCATCAGGCCCATCAGCCACCACGGGTTCATCAATCGGTTGATGACCAGCGTTATCTGGAATACGAAAATCATCAACATTAATTGCGACACGCTCTGGGGTTATCGCGCTACGCCCGGCCGCTTGCCCTACAGTAATCACACAGTCTGGCTGGTGCGCTTCTATTGCTTCAATAACGACTTTCACCGAGTCATATCGAACTACGGGGACTGGGCAAGTAACTATCACACCGCCTTTTATGGCCACAGCCTCTAATTGCTTGACCGCTTCTAAGGCGGGGTTAATGGCGTCACCACCAAAAGGTTCAAAACCGGTAATCAGGACTTTCTTCATAACAGCCTTTAGGAAAAGAGTTTTACAAATTATTGCACTCCCCTTCACCCCATCCAATAGCAAAAGTATTGATGAGATAAACCAGACAACATTATGTGACTCATGTCTAACCAGCGAGGGTTTTCACTTTATTGAATCTAAACAAGTTCCGGACTATCGAGACTAACTATCGATGATTAGTGGCAGGGCAAGGTTCTCTCATTACATGACGCACGTAGAAGCTTGGTTTCCACGCTTAACTTAGGTAGAGTACGCGACCGCAATGCAATTCGAAGAGATTGAATACAATGAATATTGATAACCATGTAATCGAAACGATTGAAGAGTTAGAGGCATTTCTGCATTTAGTAGAAAGCGGCGCTCTTGGCCTTGAAGGTGTCACTGGCGTTGCGCTAGCCACCTCTAATACCGATGGTCGTCCATTTGTTGCCGTATTAGGAGAAAAGCACCAATTGCTCCTCGGTCGCTGGGTTTCGCAGCACGTATATGACAATGGTAAAGACATCGTTCGTAACGGCCCAACCAGAAAACACTAAGCGCTCGACGCCACCTATAACATCACGCCGTCTTATACACCAAGCGTATGCTTTGAAAGCAATGCGCTTGGTGTACTCAAAAAATAAAAAAGAAAAGGCTAGCCTTTATTAATTTTGTCGGTATACTGCACATCAGCTCTTACGGAAAGAGCTATTAATGTAATTAAAGATCAAAGTTTCTCTCAGTTCCACATCGAATTCCTCGTTTACGTTCCTGCGACAAAATAGTTATCTCTAAAATCATATAGTAGCACTTGATATTAGCTAAAAATTCAATATTTAAAACAATCAAATATAGAGGTATCTATGTCTAATAAATTAACTGGTTCAGTAAAATGGTTCAACGAAACTAAAGGTTTTGGTTTTATTTCTCAAGACAATGGCGGTGATGACGTATTCGTTCACTTCCGTTCTATTGTTTCTGAAGGCTTCAAAACTCTTACTGAAGGCCAAAAAGTATCGTTCGTTGTTGAACAAGGTAACAAAGGTTTACAAGCAGCTGAAGTAACTGCACTGTAATTCTTTGTGTGGCATCAATGTTGTTGGTGCCACAATCCCCTTCCACTTGTTACTGCCCTTACTATTCTCTATCTAAGTTTATATAGCCAAATCACTTACCTCTCCCACACCATCATTAATCACTTTCAATAAAGTCACTTTGGTATACATCTTTAGGTAATCACACAACCTACCTTGCAATTCCAGTTTGGAACTAAATTAATCTCATTTATATCTGAATCACTTCGCCTCATGCTTTGCTCATAAAAATAAAGTTTATAAAATAAAAGCGATTGGCGAATATAAGAGAAAAAATGAAATTAAATATATCTGCTCAATCAATAAATTCTAATAACTACGAGCACATAATCCCTAGCTGAGAGGTTGAGTCAGCACTGAAATGTCATTACATGAAGCCATTTATCGGACAACACTTCATAGGGACAGCGTGTGGAGTCACACACTTCGGGGTATTTGTTGAGTTAGAGGAACCGAACCGAAGGTCTCATTCCTTTATCAAGTTTCCAAAATGGTGAGTTCGAATTTGATGCAGTCAAACAAAAAATTTCCAGCCAGAGCGCCACGTTTACTTTAGGAGCTAAAGTGCACGTGTTGGTTAAAGACGCCGATTCGAGACAAAGAAAGATCATGTCCAACTTAAAAGACGCGGAACACGCGGTAGGTTAGCCTGTTTTAGGTTACTTTCTAATCCATTAATCAAAAATAAAAAATAAGCTTTTAATACCGCAATTAACTTGTGACATTTCGCTGACATCGACTCATTCTAAAACCCTAACATCTGACAAAGGAGACGAATCTAATTTTTGTTTCCAGACACCATCGCAGAGTGTATTTCCAGCACTCTGTTTGCCTCGAGAGGTTCTTATGACAGCCTAGGATCTCTCGAGGCTTTTTTGCACCTATTCAAACCACCTGATTCTACATCCCAACTATTATCCCCTACCCAAGCTGTACTTTTTAACTAGTTCACTAGATCTACAATTGTTATTTAAGCAACTGATCACACAACCTCTTCCAAATTTTGGGTATAAAGTATCAATACTTTCGTTAACTAGGATGTAAATAATGAAAAACTCGTTTGATCTCACTATGCCCAACGAAGAAGGATACTTTGGTGAATACGGTGGTAGCTTTGTTCCACCTGAGCTTGAACAAATCATGCATGACATCAACGCAGCTTATGAGGAATGCAGCAAAGATCCTGAATTTAAAGCGGAACTCGCTCGCCTATATAAGCACTTTGTTGGACGACCTAGCCCAATCTTCCATGCGGAAAACTTGTCTAAAAAATACGGAGCAGACATCTACCTAAAGCGCGAAGACTTAAACCATACAGGCGCACATAAAATTAACCACTGCTTAGGGGAAGCCATTCTCGCTAAAAAGATGGGTAAGAAGAAACTGATTGCTGAAACTGGCGCAGGGCAACACGGTGTTGCGCTTGCTACAGCCGCGGCATTGGTTGGCTTGAAATGCGATATTTACATGGGTGAAGTTGATATCGCCAAAGAGCATCCGAATGTCGTCCGCATGAGAATCCTTGGTGCTAATGTCATTCCTGCCACTCATGGGCGCAAAACCCTCAAAGAAGCGGTAGATTCTGCATTCGAAGCTTATCTGAAAGATCCTGATACACAACTTTATGCGATAGGCTCTGTCGTTGGCCCTCACCCATTCCCTAAAATGGTACGAGATTTCCAATCAATTATCGGTAACGAAGCACGAGTTCAATTCAAAGAAATGACCGGCAAGTTACCCAATAATCTCGTCGCATGCGTTGGAGGTGGTTCTAACGCGATGGGGCTATTTACTGCTTTCTTAGAGGATGAACAAGTCGCCATTCACGGCGTTGAACCTGCGGGCCGCTCTTTGCAAAAGGTTGGCGAGCATGCTGCAACACTCACACTCGGTGAGCCAGGTATCATGCACGGATTTAAGTCTTACATGCTTAAAGATGCGCAAGGCGAACCTCAGGAAGTGTACTCTGTAGCAAGTGGCTTGGATTACCCATCGGTTGGGCCTCAGCATAGTTACTTAAAAGACATTGGCCGTGTCAATTACGGCTCAATCAGTGATGACGAAGCGATTGATGCCTTCTTTGAGCTGTCTCGTGAAGAGGGAATAATCCCTGCTATTGAATCCTCACACGCTGTCGCTTACGCAATTAAACTCGCGCAGCAAGGAGAAACCGGCTCGATTTTGATCAACTTATCAGGCCGTGGTGACAAAGACATTGATTTTGTCGTTGAACACTACGGCGCAAAATACGGCATTGAATCACTCATATAGCCTAACTCTACATGCAAAAAGCTACCTGGTACTAGGTAGCTTTTTGTTTTTGTCTACTATTTTAAGAAGCAAGTCCCTTTACTCACTGCTCTCACTATACCTTTAGAGCATAATTCGATTAACCGATAAGAGCTGGAATGCCTGGAAGCTGACCAACAATAGCAAGGGAGCCTGCACAAACGATAAACGCAGTGCCAGGAATCAGATATTTATCTTTGCGCGATAGTTCGTTAGCACGCTCATGGTCGCCGATAAGCCCGAGGTTATCCAACAGCATCGTGATTGCCCAACCGAAGACTGGATTAACGAATGCACAGGCAAAAATACAGATACCTGCACTGAGTGAATCTTTATGCTTATGGATCATCTGCATACCCGCTTCAAGGAGTGGTAAGAATACACCCACAATCAAAGCAACGCGCAGAACAGGTTCCCACATTGCTAGATCCATTGGGTAGCCAATTACCGCCGCCGCAATACACATGAAACCCGTCAACAGAGCGCCACCTGGAATAGGACGCTTGGCAATTGCGGCAGGAATCATGTACGTTCCCCAAGAAGAAGCTAGGTTTCCGCCCCCTAAGAGTGAACCAACCCCCTGACGAACAGATGCTCCGACCATCGTGTCGTCGACATCCATGAGTACACCTTTCGCTTCTTTTGGGTAGTTAAGTTCTTGAAACACACGATGGCCGAGATAATCAGGGGACCACATAGCGACTGCCAGTAGAGCAAATGGAGTCACGGCAATAAAGTGCTCTAGGGTTGGCCAGCCTAGCTGCCAGCCTGTATCTTCACCCCACCAGTAGAATGGACTGAAATTAGGCAGGCCCGGTTCTGTGGTAAAGGCAAACTCAGCGCCCATCAAATAAGCAACAATACCCGCGAGTGCAGAGCACAATGGGATAGCGAGCCAACGTTTATTGATCTTGGCTAAGTAAGCGTAAACCATAACGGTTAGGCCTATGACCACAAACGAAATGTAACCTTGGTCCGTACTTGCAGCCCACGCTTCCGTCTTATTAATTTGCCCGAGCAACCCAACGGCACCAAGGTAGATCAACAACCCTCCTCGAACCCCGATACCAGTCAGAGTCATGAGTTTAGAGCCACCTTTGGTTAAGGCGAGAATTAACCCAAAAACACATACCATCAAACCTAGCGCGAGAGGGTGCCCTCCTGCAGCTGCAATCATAGGAATCAGCGGTATCATTGGGCCATGGGTTCCCGCTAAGTTTGCATTCGGGTTTAGGATGGCAGAAAACAGGATGACGAACAGGGCTCCAGCGATAAGTAATTCGTAACGCACGTTTTCTGCAATGAATTCCGGAGATAAACCAAACTGAGCAGCAAAAGCGGAAACCATGGCAGTGACCATAACCACTTTACCAATGGTTGCTGCTAATGCCGGTACCCAGTCTTCGATTTCAATACTGTAATCACGTGAGGGCAAATGAATTCCCCAGCGACGGAAACTCATGACGGTTAAATCATGATTTAGAAAGTCTTCTCGGTTTTCAAATTCATGCGGTTTTTTGCGCACATCCCTGTAAAAAGTCTTACTTTTGTCAGACATTGAGTCATCCTTTTATGTTTCAACGTTGAACTACGTCAACTAGAGTTTCGCTTGGTAGACAGGCCTTCGACCAATACGAGACAACACCCACATCAAACTTCTAGGCCATACTAAGAAAGCGGCATGAACCAATTTTGATTTTGAGCTTATTAAGCATGTGTTGCTATGGGTAGGAATATTAGACATTAGTAAAAGAACAACAAAAATCTCACTTATTATACAATAATTTAACATCGAGCTGGAACGCTTGAACTTTTAAGAGTCATTTTTGAGCAGAGAGCCAAGTAGAGCGGCCAATTCCGATTTATACTTTCAAGGTAGAGAGCACTGTGCTCGCATCCATCGCAAAGTAACTATAGATATCTCTACATTGTATACTTTGTTAAACTCCGCCCTTTAATGAGTAAGGCCCTTAAAAATGATGACTGACGAAGAGAGAATCGAGCTGCAACAGAACAATCCACTGCACGGATTAAAGCTAGAGACTATGTTGCAAGAGTTAGTGGATTTTTACGGCTGGGACATTCTAGATACAGCAATGCGTTTTAATTGCTTTAACACTAAGCCTTCGATTGCAAGTAGCGTGAAGTATTTAAAGAAAACCGAATGGGCGAGAGAAAAATTAGAAAACTTTTACCTTTATCGCTTTAAGCGCATGCCACGCGCGAGCGAAGAAGAATACAACTTACCACCAAGAGCTCGTACCTTCCCTCATGGCCTTGAACCTAAAGAGCCAATGCCGCTAACCGTTGACTCTATTCTTAAGTCACAAGCCAAAGCAGCGTCTGCATTTAAAAAGCGTTCACCTCGCGGACGCCCTGCTCGTCGCCAATAACACTATCTTGAAAAGCAATAGAGCCCTACTGGTAGCTCCAGCAGGGCTCTATTGTTCTTTAAAGGAATGGCTAGAAGCGAAGACTCAAGCTAGTGAGCATTCCCTTTCTCCAGCAACTCCCGTAAGTAAACTCACATGTAGTTTACGTTTTCTATTGATTGCGCTTTTTCTTCTTTTTACCCGTACCTGCTGGCTTCGCTCGCGGCTTCATTGGTAAAAAGTAGGCTTCACTCTGATCGTCTTCCACTTCAAAACCGACTACCTGCTCGCGTTCAAGTTGGAACTTATTTTTCTTTTCTATCACTTTGAAATGGTGGTAGTCGTCGTAATCGATAAGAGATAATCCTAAACCTACTTCACCAGCACGACCACTACGACCGATTCGATGCATGTAATCAGCAGGGCTACGCGGAAGATCGAAGTTAATCACCACTGGAAGTTTTTCAATATCAAGGCCGCGTGCTGCGATATCAGTGGCAATAAGAACTTGAATCTCGCCAGACTTAAAACCGTCAAGGACACGAGTACGAGCGCCCTGCCCTTTATCACCATGGAAAACTTCAGCGGTAATACCGCGTTTTGACAGCTTTTGAGCTAAATGGTTACAGACATTCTTAGCATTCACAAAAATCAGAGTCTGTCGCCACTGATGCTGTTTGATTAAGTGCGCGAGTACCGCCGTCTTCTCACCTTTATTTACACTAAACACGCGCTGCACCAAAGTGCTGGCTTCTGCGCTCTGCAACTGAACTTCAACAGGGTCGCGGAGCAACTGCTGAGCCAGCGTCGTGACTTTATCAGGGAAAGTTGCAGAAAATAACAGCGTCTGTTTCTTCTCTGGGAGTAACGCAAGAATCTTATTCAGTTCTTCGGTAAATCCTAAGCTCAACATACGATCAGCTTCATCGAGCACGAGCGTTTTTACTTGGTCCAACTTAATCGCGTTACTGGATACCAGATCAAGTAATCGACCCGGCGTTGCAACAATGATGTCACAGCCACCACGAAGCGCCAGCATTTGTGGGTTCACCGATACACCACCAAATACGGCAACCGTTTTGATCTTATCTCGAAGATGGTATGAGTAAGATTTGACGTTGTATGCCACCTGTGATGCCAACTCACGAGTTGGAACTAAAATCAGGTGAGAAACGAAGTTACCACGGCGATTGTTTGATTCGTCTTGCTGAACAATTTTTTGCAAGATTGGCAGCGAAAAAGCAGCGGTTTTACCAGACCCCGTATTGGCACCACCAATAATATCTTTCCCTTCAAGGATATCAGGAATAGAACGGGATTGAATGGGCGTCGGTTGGCTGTATTCTAACGCTTCTAGTCGCTCGACTAAGGTTGGAATCAGGCCAAGATCGGCAAATGTCGCTTGCTGTGTTTTATCTGTCATTACGATGAGTGGCTCAGTGCTAGTAAAGGCCGTGTATCTTATGCTATTTCGCGTCTGGATGTTAGAGATAATGGCCCAAACAGAAGATTGGTGAAAGAAGCACGATAGAGTTCAGGAATTTCCTTTCACTAACATGAGTTAATGGTTTCGATAACCAATACTCTACTACCAAGATGGTAGCGTTCGCGACAAGCAAAGGGAAAAGGAGTCAGGCATTCTGACTCCTGTAAAACAAAACACATTGTATTTTGGGGAAAGAGATTACAAAGGCAGGCCACATCCGAATCAAAGGCTTAACCACACTATTTAAGCTCTGCGGTTTTAAGAACTTAATATAGCTTGAGAAAATACTATAGCTTGCAGGTGGGCAAAGTTACTTAGAACTTCTACTTAAATTAGTAATGTACGAGTAACTTCAAGTATAGAAAATTACTTAATTCAGTGTCCAAAATTGCTGGTTCGGATCTAGTAAGACAAACGGATTCCCTAAGTTTTTGGGGCTCTTGCTTTAAACGATAATGGAGTACTGTCGAGCTAGAACGTATCTACTCTTCGTGGTTAGTCACAATACATGCTTGTGCAAGCTGTTGATATTCAACTTGCATGGTTATTAGAAAGTCATCTGCATTTTCAAACCTCGCGATTGGCACTCCCAATACAACATCACAGTTAAAAGGAACAAGCATCGCTGTTCCTTTAGGGAGCGCTCGACCTAATCCGCGCATCACCACCGGAATGACAGGACAAGTTTTATGTTCATTAACTAAGTGATAAATCCCTTTCTTTAACCCGCTCATAGTTTCAGGTTCACCGCGACTACCTTCAGGAAAGATAATCAAGATATCTCCTTGATTAAGTGCCTTATGGCACTCATCAAATACAGTATGCCGCTCGCTTTTACTCGGTGAACGATGGATGGGAATAATGCCCAAAATATTGAGTGATAACCATGCTGATACTTTGTTTTTGAGAAAGTAATCGGCTGCTGCCACAGGACGCACCTTATGTACCATACTGATAGGAAAGAGTGCCAGTAATACCAAAGTATCGAGATGACTATTGTGGTTAGCCGCGACCACCATAGGACCATTGCTTGGCAGATTTTGCCGATTAATGATGTTGAGCCCCAAACCAACAAACACCAGTGGTTTCACAAACAGCAAGACGAACAAAACTTTTAAAATTTTCATATCGTCTTCTTAGTAGTAGAGGTAATAAATATAGTGGAAGAATAAGGGGGCGGTGAACATCAGGCTATCAATACGATCTAAAATGCCGCCATGGCCGGGGATAAACTGGCTGGTATCCTTAATTTGTAAGTCACGTTTAACCGATGAAATTACCAAATCGCCAATAAAGCCACTCAAGGCGATAATCATCCCTGCAACTAAACCTTGAACTGAAGTTAATGGTGTCAGGTAAGGTGCCACAAAATAGCTAGTGATGATGATGGTTGCCGCACCACCAATAAAGCCTTCCCATGTTTTGTTTGGACTGACTTTCGGTACGATTTTGTGTTTACCGAAGCTCTTACCCCATACGTATTGACAAACATCACTAAACTGAGTGAATACCAATAAGAACTGTAGCATTCCCATTGAACCGGTCTCTGGATTCTTGCTGGGCAATACCAATAAATATGCCATATGACTAACACAAAATACCGTCAGCATTAGCGCCCAGTGAATGATACCTGCTGAGCGAATGAAACCTTTGGTATCACCAATCAGCACCGCGACCATTGGAAGATAGAGGAAGGTGAAGACAGGAATAAAGATGATATACATGCCATACCAACCGATTGATAACCAGTAGTATTGAAACGGGATCGAAAGGTAAGCCCAGAAGATCACACGTCGATCTGTCATGCGCGTTGGTACTACAGAGAGAAACTCTTTCAGCGCCATAAAACTCAAAAAGGCGACAGAAATCAGCGTGTATTGAGTGGGCAGATAGAGCACAACAAAGACGATTCCGATCATCCACCACCAAGAACGAATGCGAAGTTTAAGCTCGTGGTAATCCTTATTAAGATTATGGCGTGACAAATACAGGTAAACCAAAGTGCCAATCACTAGTACGAGTGTGATGGCGGCCATCATGTATAACGAATGCGTAGGGATATTAATCATGGTTAGTTTCACCTACCGCCTTATCGATTGTCTCGTTGGCTGTTAGAGACTTAGAATGCTTGGCCTGATGATTTTTTTCATGGTTCAATAATAAGTTAGCGAGTTCTTTTTTAGCATTAAAAATACATACCAAACGACGCCAACAAGTTACAGCACAGCCAATTACCATGATTGCAAGCGATATGTCCATCAAATAAATGCCAAGTGATAACGTAAACCAATGGTTAATCGCCATTACTAAAAGAGTTACTGTGAGTAGGGCCATTCGATGCTGCTTAGCCATTGGTCCTCGAAAGTCGGCCGAGCAGTCCATGCTAACACCCAAAACGCGAATGTAAGCTGAGAGTACCGCTAATAGTGCCGCAATCCAAGCTAGAGGCATAGAAAATGCTGAATGAGCAACGAAACCAGCAGCGATAATCAACAGCGGATCGGCAATACGGTCTGGAACATCGTTAAACAACTCACCAGCAGGGGTTTTCTTCCCACCTTCTACAGCGACCATTCCGTCAAATAGATTGCACAATAACCGCATTTGAACCATCAGAGCGAACAGCACTAACCAAATTGGCGTAGGCCAGAAGCGATAACTAGCTGCAAAAGCAAGGCCAATAGCGGCAAAGAGGATGCTCATCAGTGAGATTTGGTTAGGGGTAATGTTTTTTTGGCTCAGCCAAATAGCAATTCGTTTGATAACTGAGATTTTACGCACTGCAAGAGGGCGTCGATTAGACTCGTTTTTGGATTCCATGCAGTCCATGTCCTTAAATAAGTTTTGTCGCTGTTACAGCAATTGCACATATAATTATCGGTTGACCTAAGAAAGCAGCAGCAAACAACGCGGCCTCACCATGTGCGCTCTGGAGTATAAATTTGAACATGTCAGAGCGAACATTCCCAAACCAATACACTAGGTGGTAATCATCTTTAAACACTAGGTCACTGGCAGCAATACTCGCCGATACAACAAACGTTAAAGCTCCTGCACCTTTAAAGTTTGCAACCCTAGATTTCGGGCTAAAACCCGGTTGCATTGCTTTAAATGAGTTAAGCGAGTATTTTTTCCGTTCATGTTGATACGAGCGCCATTCACAAACGCATGTTTGAGTGCTTTCCCGTTCTGATCTGTCCCATTGAATGCGACAATGATTTTTCCTCTGCTCTCAACAAGATCCGCCTTAATGTTCATATCCCCGAATTGCTTAGCAATAGACGCGGCGTCAAACATCGGCTCTGTGTGGTTGAACCATGATTTTGCTGCATTAATACTCGCAACCAGAATCGAGCCAAACGTTATGCAATATCTTGTGCGCATCTTCTAAATCAGTAATAAGTATATGTTGATGATTTTTAGTCATTTCATCTTCAAGTGAACACTGTTGCCCGGTAGAATCGCTCAGAATTTGAGGCGTTTTTAAACCTTGAGAGATTTGACCTAATCCAGCCTCTTGTCTATCTCTAAGAACCCTCTCTCTAATTTCTGTCCTTCGCTTTTCATCGCTCGCGGTATACCTCAACTCTTCCCTCTTCCTGCGCTCTCGACGTTGGCGAGCTACTCGTTCTCTAGTTGTTTCTTGTCTTTCTTTTTGGGCTACGGAGCGGATTCATATCTCATGGGAGTCGGTTTTACTGATAAATAAAAAGGATAATAACAATATTTTCAGTTATTTATCATCCTCAAAAAGATTACCTGATGATTTAACCAGTTAAATAGACAATTTGACAGACCAAACAGGCACAATGAAGGCTCAATAGTGTTGGGTTACATTCTATCGGATAACTTTTCGTAGGGTAAAATGAACGACACAGATCTTCTAGAGTGTTTGGTCTAGCGAGTTTTGGGGCACTTTTGCGTTAGAAGTTGCCCACGGTAAAATTTCTGGACAAATGTATGGTACGCCCCGTTTTGCAAGTGAAAAATCCAAATAACGGCGTTGGTTTGCGCTAATGTATTCAGAGTCTAATTGGGACACTGATTAGTTAGCC
>WJXF01000098.1_pt1 | contig 22761 bp, 23 predicted proteins | sample 9263211 | NCBI WGS metagenome assembly WJXF01 (sample SAMN12697362, study PRJNA563984) | aquatic metagenome | isolation source: water sample from a prawn hatchery tank treated with erythromycin, plated on... | place: Australia | collected 2018-10-17
TTATCTCTGGCTGCGTTTATTTTGGCTGCGGCTACTTTGCTGATCAGAATTGGGCACCATTATTGGCCCTACGTTGATAACAGTACCTTGGAAAAAGACGAATAAAAGAAAGCCCCGTATTAGCGGGGCTTTTTTGTTTCAATACTCGATGACTTTTAGATCATTCAATGTTTTGGATCTGAATGTTGATTCATTTATTAAAATTCATTTATATCAATAATTTATTTAATTTAAGTCATTATTTTGTATTTTTTAACCACCACATTACCCACCGATTGGTGCTTTATAGATATAACTTTTGAGTGAGTCGTTTTTACTTTGTTTGTTTTTATACATATCTTTGTCTGCTCTCTCTATTAGTTGCTTTGCATCTAAATGTTCAGGCTCTCTTGCCTTATGGTACACGTAAGATCCAACTGAAACAGAAAGGTAGAAATGCTGTCCATCAATATGTATTGGCTCCTGAAGCTTAGTTCTTTTTTGTAAGCAGTTACACCAACTCGTGGTTTTTTGGTGGTCGTAGTTTGGGAGGATGGCAATGAATTCATCTCCTCCAAACCTAGCTATCGTCTGCTTTGGTAGTTGCATTTTTTTCAAGATATTACCTAGTCTTTCAATCATTCTATCTCCGACAACGTGACCAGCAGAGTCGTTAATTTTCTTCAACTGATCTAAATCGATAAATACCAGTGAGAAAGTTCCAATATCATTGTCTTGAATTAGAGACTCTATGTGTGTAATGCCTTGAGCACGAGAAGATAAACCAGTCAAAAAATCAACACTTAAACGCTTCTCTAAGAGTAAAACTCTATTTGTAAGTTTTTGATTTTCAATCTCTAAGTCTGAAATTTTTTTTAGTATGTTTTTAAGTCCAACATTATTAGGGAGGGACATGTTTTGTTCATCAATAAGAGAAATGCTACGGGCATGAGTGTTGCCTTTACTTTTTGACATATCGTTACCTTCAATATCTTGATTGATATTAGGTTACTTTGTTATGCGGCAAGTTATGTCGTAGTAGGTGGTTAAATGAATCTATTGCTGGAAACATTTTGGCTGCGACATGATGTGTCGCATTCAATCGTAGACAGTAGCATTAGTAGTGGAGTTTTATTGTTGATTTTATTAATTTATATTTCACTTATCTATGTAAGTTATCTAAGTGTAAGAAAAATTAATAATCTTTATTGGTAGCCTATTGGTGATCAAAAGTAACTTTTATAGTCGATCATTAAGAGTATTCAGTTATGAGTGCAATGATCTCAGAAGCATGGCTTTTAAAGGTTATCTGTTTTAGTCGTATTGATAGATTGTTTAACTACAAAATAAACAACGTTGAATTAACAGTTGGTAAGGAGTCATTATGGGATTTTTCGATTCATTGGTTAGTGCAGGAAAATCGGCAGTTAAGGCAGTGAATGATGCTGCTTTAACTCAAACCTTAGAACAATGGGAAAAGGTAAATCGAGCTCCAAGTGAGCGCGTCAGAGATTACTATGATAGAAATAATCAGCAAGACAAAAATTCGCCTTTAAAAAGGGCTCTTGCTATTGCTGCATTACAAGACGGTAATCTATTTGCAAAAGATCAGGCAGCAAAAAAAGCCCTGCTTAATCTTAGAGAAAAAATAGCTTTTGAAAATGACCGGAAAGCACAAAGCTTGATTAGAGCTATAGATAATTTAGAGCGATAATATTATTACTTTTCGCTACCCTCTCATGAGCACAAGGTTATGGGAGGGATAACGACATCAACTTAGCCCCCTCCTCCGATGTTTCGATCTCATTCTCCTCTAACGTGCTGACTTTGTAGCTGACGGTCGCTAACTTACCTCTGAGATCAGTATACCGAAGTAAAATTCGTTATTTTTTGAACTTTTTCTGGTTGATATTTGTGCGACACAACTTGTCGCTGGAATCAAATATAATTTGTGTGCATTAAGTCACATGATGGATTAGTTTCACATGTATAGTATCGATGTTCTCATTTATGGAACGAATGTCACGATAGATTTAAACAACGGAATAACTTGGCTTTGTCGAAAAGAAAAAGTACACAAGACTCATTAGTTCTTGTGCTTGAAATACTTAAACGAATCCCTAAGCACAGAAAGATAACGGCTCTAGAAATACGAGAGCAATTAGAAGTAATAGGCATTTCGAGAGATATAAGAACAATACAACGCAATCTAGAGATGTTGAGTGAACACTTTCCCATAGATAGGGATACTCGCTCTAAGCCTTATGGGTACAGTTTTGATAGAAATAGTCACGCACTAGGAGTGAGCTCACTTAATGCTCATGAATCTTTACTCTTGGCTTTAGCAGAGAAGCACCTAAAGTTACTGCTACCAAAAGATGTAATGCAGTCACTAAGACCTCACTTTACAGAGGCTAGGTATAACCTCGAGTTTGACCCTAAAAACCATAAAGATCGTGTGTGGAAAGATAAAATCAAAGTAGTGCGAGAGTCTCAACCTCTTCTAGCGCCAAAAATTGATAACAAAGTTTTGGAAAATATAAGTAAGGCATTGTATGAAGATCGTTTATTGACCGTAACCTATCACAATGCCAATAAGCAAGTTAGAACATCTACAGTTATGCCGCTCGGCCTTGCACAGCAAGGAGTTCGACTTTATCTAGTGTGCCGGTTTGACGGGTTCAACAATGAAAGAAGCTTAGCCGTTCATCGTATAAATGATGCGATAGTTTCGTCATTTAATTTCAAGAGACCGGAGAGCTTTTCGTTGGCTAAATACGATTCTGACGGAAGATTTGGTTTTGGCGAGGGAGAGTTGTGTCGAGTTCAGTTTGATATAGATAAACAGGCTGGATACCACCTTGTTGAGACACCGTTGTCGGAAGACCAGGTCATAGAAGAGTTGGGAAGTACCTATAGAGTGTCAGCCACAGTCATTGATTCATTCTTACTTGATAAGTGGCTTAAGAGCTTTGGAACAGACGTCTGTAACATCTATAAAAAGAAAGGAAATAGCAATGTTTATTCAGCACCTTAATGATGAACAACAAGCCGCATTATATTACTTCTCTAAGGAGTTAATTGCAGCTGATGGATACGTTGATGAACGAGAAACTCTACTTTTGGAGGGAATCACTGCTCAATGTAACAACAGTGCAAATTTAGATAAAACGTTTGATATTAAAAAGCTTTCTGAGATCTTTTCAGAAAAGGCGCAGCAAATGGCGTTTCTAATTGAATTAGTTGGTGTTGCTTACGCGGATCAGGTAATTGCAGAAAGTGAAGACAATTTCATAAAAAGTGTAGCGGAAAGCCTAAATGTGGACTTGTCAATCATTGAAGAGTTAAAGGATTGGGTTCAGCGCCAGATGGCTCTTGTGCTCGAAGCAGAAAAATTTTTGGAGAAATAAACATGCCATTACCATTTATTTTAGCAGGTGCTGCTGTTGCAGCAGCAAGTTATGGAGCTAAAAAAGGCTACGACGGGTATCAAGATAAGTCTGAAGCAAACGATATTATTGAGTCTGCAAAGAGAAAGTACGATGAAGAGAGAACTGTCTTTGACAAACAGAATGAACAGACAAATAAAAGTTTAACCAGCCTCGGTGAGTTTCAACTACAAGTTGGTAACGATTTTAAAGAGTTCAGAACAATTGCAGAAAAGCTTTTAGTTAAATTGAACCAATCCAACTCTAAGGACCTAGAAATTGACTTCCCTCAGCATAAGCTTGATGAGATAGATGGTCTCGCGTTATCTACAACAGCTTACATGAGTAAGGTCGCTGGAGCTGGTGCTGCTGGTGCTGCCGCTGCATATGCTGTATACGGTGGCGTTATGGCTATGGCTGCCGCTTCAACAGGAACACCGATTGCCGCTCTATCTGGCGCTGCTGCATATAACGCAACTATGGCCGCTATTGGCGGAGGTTCCCTTGCTGCTGGTGGCTTTGGTATGGCTGGAGGTGCGATGGTTCTTGGTGGTGTTGTTGCAGCTCCTATTATGGCGATTGCTGGGTGGGCTTTTGCCTCTCATGCGGAGGAAGCATTAAGCGATGCAAGAAAAACTCGAGCAGAAGTTAACGAAGCTGTAGGTAAGATGGAGAAGGGGCGCAAACAACTAGCCAAAACTAAGTTATATGCCGATAGAATTTACAAAGAGATAGAACGCCTGTACTCAGTATTTAAAGAATACTTTGATAGCCTAAAAGCTTTTGAACAATTGCTATCGAACAAAGCTGACATTTCCAAGTTCGAAGATGACGTTATTCGTCTAATTCAAAATGGCTACCAAATTGCCGCTATTCTCACTGATATCATTACAACACCGCTGTTTAAACCTAAAAAAGACGCACAGGGTAATGTGGTATTAAATGATGAAAACATTGTTCAAATTGAAACTGATAGCGATGGAATGCAAGTGATCAATGAGCCTGGAATAAAAGCTACGCTTGCAAAGTCGAGTAATACTCACAAGTAAGTATTGTTCTCGAAGAGATATAAAGGGAGGTTTTTCTCCCTTTTCAATGGAGCTGTATGGTATGTCAGAAACCAATTCACAACATTTTGCGCTAGTCGATGAGCTAAATAAGACGGTTACTAAAAGTCTAGTAACGACGTTCGGTTTGGATTTTTTACTTTTTGAAGACAAAAAAGGTGGCGATGTTGCAACCGTTCACAATGTTCGCCAGCACCAAAAAGGTGATGCTGAAATCTATGTCTCAAAGAGTGTTCAAGCAGAGTATGCGAATAAAGGGGATTACAAACCAGTTAAACATCATGCTGACGGAAGTATCGTAACTGATAGAAAGAACAAACCCAAAAGAGAAGATCGTTACCACTCTCATCAGAATTATAAGGCGAAGGGAAAGGAAGACAAAAAGCTGCAACATGATGGTAATTTGCCAGACGAATATCGTAACCAGCTTATGTCTCAGGATGAAAAACGCCAACTAGACCACATCATTTCATCGCATGAAGTCCATAATGATGCGGGAAGAGTGCTTGCAGGGCTAGACGGCGTAGAACTTGCTAATCAGAACTCAAATTTTCAATCGACACATTATTACATCAACAACCTCAAGTCAGATCATTCTATGGATGATTTCTTAGGAACCGTTGTACCAAGGACAATTGAGAACAAGCGTAAAAATATTGAAAGAGATAAACTGCGTTTAGCTTCTATGCCCTCGGAAACTAAACAGCAAAAGCATGAAAAACGTAAACTAGCAGATAAAATCAGCAAGCAAAGTGAACAGGTTGCTGTTCTTGAGAGTCTTGATGAAGACAAAATGCGTGAGGCGGATAAGAGAGCAAGACAGCAGTACGATAAGCAGATCAATTTCACTTACTATACCAGCAGTAAGTTTTTTAAGAGTACTGCTATGGCGTCTAGTAAAGCTGGTTTCGCTATGGGGGTTAGACAAGCATTAGGGCTTGTTCTTGCTGAAGTTTGGTTTGAAATAAAAGATACAATTCCTCAGCTCTTTAAAGATAAAGAAGAAAACTTCACACTTGATAAGTTCCTAAATAAGCTAAAGGTTACCGCACTAAAAATTTGGGATAGGGTCAAAACTCGATTCAAAGATATTCTGGAAGAGTTTAAAAACGGGGCTTTAGCGGGTGCCCTGTCTAGCTTAAGTTCGACCATAATGAACATCTTTTTCACCACTCAAAAGTTGATTGGAAAACTCCTCCGTGAAACTTGGTCAAGTCTAGTTTCGGCTGCTAAAGTCTTGTTCTTTAATCCGCAGAGACTTAGCCCTGGTGCTTTGGTGCGAGAAGTTACACGTATTTTATCTACTGGTGTTGCGGTTGCAATGGGAGTGATGCTTAACCAACAGTTAGCCTCGCTGATGACATTTCCTCTCGGTATTGAACTAGCCTCGTTTGTTAGCGCGGTGGCTACGGGCATAATGACTATTGGTATCACATACTTTTTAGATCACAGTAAATTAATGCGAAAAGTATGGGATTACCTAGATCAGTTTAAGTCAGTAGAAAAGAGAACCTTGGAATACTTCCAGACGGTAAATGCTGAACTTGATCGATACTTGATTGAGCTTTCCAAAGTTGAGTTTAATCTTTCACCTGATGAACTAGCTGGACTTGTCGACAACTTAGAATCTGTTAGTTGTGAATACGAAAGAAGTATGATGTTGTCGAAAGAAGTAAGTCGAAGAGAGATAGAGTTACCTTTTGAAGACAACAACCTAGATAGTACTAGAGCTTGGTTGATGAGTTTATGAACCAAGTTACCCTAAATCTTTTCCCTTGCTATTCATGCGGTAAATGTTGTGCGAATGTTGATTTATCCGCAGAGACCAAGAACTTGGACCGAGGTGACGGCATTTGCCGTCATCTCAATGTGGAAAATAAACAATGTCGTATCTATGACACGAGACCGGATATTTGTCGAGTAGAACTACAGTATAGAAGGCATTATGCTTCTACTTATACTTGGCAAGCGTTTGTTGATATAAACCTATCAATATGTGAGAGCTTGCCTGATAAATTTGCATAAACATAAGGTGTTCTACAAAACAGCATATCTATGGCAAGTCTCACTTACTTAAGCTTAAGCTGATCATACTTCTCATCGATAAGTTTCTTGATTACATCGCTGATATTGGAGTCATCCTGCTCCACCAACCATGTTAGCCGTGTTTTAGTTCGGTCTGTCATAGAAACACTATAGGGGCGTTTGCCCTTCGTTTTCTCTCGAAACTTTTTTTGATTCCAAGATGCTTTCATTTTTTGGATTACTAATGTTGTCTCAGCTGGTTTCATTAGTAATTGATAATCGAAATAGGCGACTAGCGCTTGGTACTTTTCACTAGTAACTACTGGTTGCCAAGGTAAGATAAACCCATCTAAATTTCTTTTCAGGTACTTTATACAGCTTGTAATTTGATCTTCACTTTTATGGTCAAGCCAATCGATAAACTTTTGGTTTTCGCTGGATTGATTAGTACATTGAGCCCATAGATCGTGAATCAAATTTACCAAATAGAGCTGCCCTCCCAAGTCAACATTACTATGGTGTAATGTTTCAATAACATAGCGAAAACGCGCGTTATGGTCGACGAATTGTCGTAGTTCATCTGTCCGCGTAAAAAACCTCAAAGGCACAGGATGCTCTCTAAATTCGTTGGACGTTGGTCTTGCTTTTCTACCATAAGAACTCGATGCGACTGGTGAAAAGTTATACTTTTCTTTCTGTGCAAAACGTGAGTTTTCATTATTTGAGAAGAAAGCTGCTGAGTCAGGTTCCGAGTGAAACAAAAGGAACGTGATACAGAAACCACAGGCTCTTGGATTGTCCTTTAGGAAACGCAACTCGTCTTCCGAGATTTGATCATTGGCTTCGAACTTTTCACGGACCTCTGCAATTAGTTGTGATTTACCTTCACATTCTTCTAACTCGGATAGGTATCTGTTGAGGTACTTATTTGCTTGTACCAAAGTATTACAAGACTCAATAAAGCTTGTATCAATGGAATGTTGTTTGCGTATTTCTCTTGCAAGGTAAATAGCTTCACGCCACGAGTGAGCCTGTAACATATCAGAATCATTCATTACTACTTCTCTAATTAAAAACATAATCACGTTAGTAATAGATTATCATTTCAATAACAGTTACTCATTAATTTAATGTTGTTTTAGTAATAACTTAATAGTGATTACATAGTAATTTATTGTTGATGGGTTTGGCTTTTGAAGTGTTGTTTGGTATGGCTTTAATCGTGATGACGCTTTGTTTCAGTGATGATTTTCGTTTCGTTCTTGATAACTTGAGAGTGAATTTCATACTTTGTGCGATAGATGGAGTGTTGTCAGAGCTGGTTTGTGACCGAGTAACAAGCCAGGTTTAAGTGACGGTATGGTTAATATATTTAGTCAAAGGAGTTAGTTAGAAGAGCTATACCTACCTCAAGTAGGTTAGGGGCATACGGTAAAAAATCATATGAGAGAGATTCCTGTAGATAAACAACACAGGAATTAATCTCATGAAGAAACCTACCTACCAAGGATTACCCACATTAGGCTCATCATATGATCTTAACTGCGATTATCTGGAGGTTATCCGCGTACCAATGGATAACGCTGTCGATGAGTACCCGACGGTTTTTGCTGTTCGATTTGATCTTCGCCAACCTAAAGGTGATTTTCTTGATTGCCTTAGCCGTGATGAAATCTTGGGCAATGAGGCTTTAGCCATTCGACGTACAGATTTAGCTACTCGATTTGTTCAGTCGTTCAAGGCCAAACTTAAGGCACATGAACGAAGATGTCACCGCAAAGGGATAAGAGTTTATCCTTGTACCGTTAGGTTCGTGTGGGTTAGGGAGCGTGATAAATCGGAACATGACCACTATCACTTTGTTTTACTCCTAAATGAGGATCGTTTTGGGAGGTTGGGCAGTATTACAAGAGAAGGCTCTCTAGCATGGACTATCACCAGTGCTTGGGCTAGTGCACTTAACTGTGATGTTGAGACTATCCGTCGCCTTGTGCATTTCCCTGACAATGCATGTTATGTCCTTGAGAGAAAAAGCGAGGACTTTATTGAACAGTTTAACGACTTATTCTGTAGACTCAGTTATTTTGCCAAGTATGCTACAAAGCATAATGACGAGGGTAATCGCTGTATAGGTCGAAGTATTCGTTAGGTTCGAACCAAGGTCGTTATCTAGAAAGCAAAAAAGGGGAGAGAATCCCCTTATCCTCTATGACGATGCCTTAAATCCCATACACGCCACTGATTCGCTTGAATGTGCGCATAAGCGTCACCTTTAAGCTGAGTTAATGTGAAGGTGTTGGAGAATATGTCACCACCTAGACAGTAGCTACAGAACTGATGGCAGTTTTCATTTAATAGGGAATAGTCTGTTTGTACACCAAGCATAGCTTCTGCTAGTTGAGCGGTAAACTCACTGCCAGTAGAGTTGCCGTGAGCATTGCAACTCACGTAAATGGAAAGGGCTGTGGTATCTGCTAGGAATTGATGAATTGATACGGCCTCGATAAGACCTTTGCCATTACGATGGATGATACGTCCGTCTCCCACGTAGACACCTGAATGTTCAGCATATCCAAATGCGAGATCGCAATACACAATGCTACCTCTGATTGGGTGATTGGTTTTCCAGAATAAGTTTTGGATTAAACTTTTCGATAAGCTGCCTATTGCGTGATATGGGTTCATGTTATTTGCTCTCAAATGTATTAATTGCGAAACTCAAAAAGGCTGTGAGCCTAATGTTTATAAGGGATTGACGGTCCCGCCCCCTCACTAAATGATCCGGTTTAAAGTTCAAGAGAAACAAAGTCTTTATCGACTTCATCTTGAGTGATACCGATATAGCGAAGCGTGACGCCCTCAGATGTATGACGAAGCATTTTCATTACACGGCCTATATCTTTTGTGGATTGGTAAAGAAAGTAGCCTCGCGTCTTTCTCATCGAATGAGTACCTAAAGCGATATTTAGCTCTTGGCCTACTTGTTGAAATGCCATGGACACAGCACGTCGCGTGATTGGCTGCGGTGGTTTGTTTTTCAACTGTTGGCATCGGTGGGATTGAAATAAGTAGATGTGGTCGGGATGCTGCTCCCTTAATCTAGCAATGTGCTGCTGAGCTTTGGTATTGAGCTGAATGTTTGCCAGCTTGCCAGTTTTACTTTCACGAATAATAAGTCGGTCACCATGAATGTCTTCAAAGCGAATCGATAATAAATCAGAAATCCTCAGTGCTAGGTTTAATCCGATATGCCATACATCGGCCATTTGCGGATTACAACGAATACTCAATAGATGACCAACCAGGCGTATGGTGTCATCATCTTTGATTGCTTGGACCTCAGCCATAATCTGCTTCCTTTTTTGTCTGTAGAAGGATGTTTTGAGAAGCACAGAGCCGACGATATCAAGAAACCCTTGTGCAATAAGGGATTGAAGCTTCCCGTTTTAACAATATGGGAAGCAGACATCGGCTTAGCTCTATGCGGGTGGTTTTGTTGAATGTTGGGTAAGGGAAGGGGAGTGTTCTGGGGTAGTAAGTGGATTGGCTTTGGTTGTTAGCCACACTTAATCTGAATTTGGTTGTAAGCGTCCATTGCTACATAAGCTAGAAAGTTACACTCCCACATTTCATACAGCTCCGTGGTTTCTTGTAGGTGCATGCCCAGCCAGCCGCTAAAGCGCGCGAAAGCGACGTTGTTAGCAAAATCAAAAGTCAGGTCGGGAACCAGTTCCGGTATTTCGTCGCCCACATAAACGCGGTCCGTTATCTCACTAATAGCAATATGGCTGTCTTTAATATCGATAGTGATAGAGACAGGATGAAACCCTCCATCTTCGGGTGGTAACTGGTGTCCATAAATCGGATAGTTAGCCGTCCTCGGTAATTAACATCATGAATAGAGCGTTTGATTAAGTCTTTGAGTTGGTGTGAAGGCTTGGCTCGCTTGCATGCGAACATAGCCAGGTTAGCAGCTTGATTCATAGTGACCTCTTTGAGGGGAATGGAGATTAGCGAATGGGGGTAATGTCGATTGAGATTGCAGAGTGTGCGATGAGCGAGCGAGTGACTGCTTTAAGCCAGCTGGCGAGTAAGGTTTGTACTTCTGGCCGTTGTAAGCTGCACTGCTTAATTTCAGGGTGATAGAACCAACACCCTGCGAAGTTGAAATACAGCGATAACTCTTTTTGTGGCGAGCCTGTGATGACAACATCAAAGGTTGCGATAAAGCGAAGCTGCCAGGGCGAATCACTGGATGTGCGTTCTAGTTGAATTTCAATGGGCTGAAATCGTTGGTCAGTCTCTTGAGAGCGAATGTTTAACGCCAAACGCTCAACTGTATTAGGAATGGTGCTGTCCAATAGGAGGGCATTAAGAAAGCAATGCATTGGAGTAACGAGCTCATCACTAAGTCCGGGAACAATAAACTCACTCATATCAATCCCTTCTCAGCAAATGAAACACAACCTTCACCAACCACGATGTGGTCTAAGACACGGATATCCACGAGCTTTAGAGCGTCGATAAGTCGCTGAGTAATGCGTTTGTCGGCTTGGCTAGGCTCAGCAATGCCGGAAGGGTGGTTGTGGGCAAAAATCACCGCGGCAGCGTTGTGGTTTAGTGCTGTCTTCAATACTTCACGGGGATAAATCGAAGCGGCGTCAATCGTGCCAAAGAACAACTCTTCGAAACTGATCAATTGATGTTGATTATCAAGAAACATCACAGCAAACACTTCACGGTCATGAGCCCCTAACTTGAGCTTTAAGTACTCTTTGACATTGGTTGGGTTAGTGAACGTGCCTTCACGTTTGTATTTCACAGCCAGCGCCTCGGCTGCACGCTCTAGCAGTTCATTGAGTTCTGAAGTCTCAAAGGGGTAGTCATGGTCAGTCTTTGGGGTACGCATAAGGGCTCCTTGGGCTATCTGTTTGGTTATGCGTACTGATGAAATATATCTGAAACGGTTTTAAATCGGCTTGCTAGGGCTGGAAGGGAGAAAGCAAGCGTGCCAGAGACAGGTAAAAAATAACTTACTTGCCGTTGTTATGTAGGAATCGCTGTAAAGCAAGTTATTAACAACCAAGCCGAATCAGAGAATGTATCGGCTTTTTAGTCTCTGGAGAGTATGACAATGAGTATAGAAATTTATGTAGAAGCGGCCATGGTGAGGAAGCAAAGAGGTCGCTTTGTTGGTGGTATTGCGTACATAGCACTCGATGCTGATGGATGTATTGATGATGAAGATTGGGATCCTGTTGGCTATGTCACAGACCAAGCTTATCTAGAGCTATCAGCGCTTGCTTTTGGATTAAAGCGTGCGAGAGATGGCGATATTATTTATTCAAGCAGTGATTATTGCGTCAAAGGCTTTAATGAGTGGCTAGAAGGTTGGAAGAAACGAGATTGGCGTAAAGCAAATAAAGAATCGATAGCTAATGCAGAGCTCTGGCGGCTGGTGGATGAAAGAAGCGCGGAGAAGAGTATTGAGGTGAGAAAAGTTGCTGCTTGCTCAGCAGGAAAAGATGCAGCTTATAGATACGCTCTCCTGGCAACAAAACGTCTGTTGTAAAGACAATGAATCACTTGCTGGCAGTACCAGCAAGTGATTCATCTTTATGTGCTGCTCTATATAGGTGCTGTTAGCTGTAGCCTAAGGTAGGCGAGTAGGAAAAGTAAAAAATAACGCAGCGGCCTTTGTTATGAGTTGAACTACATAGCAAGGTTTTAAAATGTTGAATTTTCTTAATTTAGAGCAAGTGGTAACCAAAACAACACTATGCAAAAGCACCATTTATGAGCTAATGAAAAATGGGGAGTTTCCAAAAAACTTCACCGTATTAGGTAAACGTAAGGCCTGGAATGAAAAGGAGGTTGAAGATTGGATGATGAGTAAAATTGAACAGGCTGATTTGTAAAGGAAAAAAGCCTTCACAATTTTAATAGTTTGAGTCATTTACCAAGGGAGGCTCTTGTTATGACATAAAGGGTGTCCCACTACTAACTTTAGCTTTAATCTCGGCTACTATTCGTTAAAATTAACGTATTTGGATACTGGTTAGATACGATGATTGTACTCAATCGAATCAGCTGGTGTAACGGACGTTGATGATACCAATAGTTTTTCTGTTGCTATTAGATAATTACCTACCAACTATTGTAAAATTCCAATCATTTGCACGAAAAATTAGTGTTTTGAGTGCCTTTTGTACAGCAGCTCCTAGATAGTTAGATATGTTAGGCCCCCGATCTGAAGAAAGCTGTTGGTGTGTACTCGAATCATAATTAATTAAGATAGACAAAAAACAGCAGTCATCACCTATTCTGCATTCGCTGACAATGAGTATAAGAGCCTTAGTAGGGCATAGAGGATTGAAAAACCTATGATAAACAGCACACAACAACTCAAAGCAGAAAAACGCAGACAGAAATTTGCCGAACTATTGCGAGAGATTTTTCAAATAAACCAGCCTGAACTGGATTTTGGCCTCTATCGCATCATGCATGCCCGTAAAGATGATATTAACCGCTTTATCGAGCGTGACCTGCCTAATATAACAAAAGAAGCATTTAAGGGCTTTGTTACTCAGGACAAGACCCAGATAGAGCAGGAACTAGATAAAGCAGTTCATCAAGCGAAAGAGTTAGGGGTAGATCCTGACTCGCTGGACAAGGTCAAAGACTTAAAAACTAAGTTGGCAGATAACTTTGATCTAGCTCGTGAAGAGGGCGAGGTTTATGACGCGCTGGTGACCTTTTTTAAGCGTTACTACAGTGAAGGTGATTTTCTCTCACGCCGTGTCTATAAGAATGGGACATATGCCATCCCTTACCAAGGGGAAGAGGTGGTACTGCATTGGGCTAATAAAGATCAGTATTATATTAAAAGCAGCGAAACCCTGCGTGATTACACCTTCCGTCTGAACCCAGAAGCATCCATCGAGGAAGATCCTCTACGTGTACATTTTAAACTGGTAGATGCAGAGGCTGGTGCTAAAGACAACATTAAAGAAGGTGACGAAAGTAAACGTGTTTTTGTATTGGATCGAGCGCAGCCTTTTGAACTGATTGATGGCGAGCCGGGAGAAGAAGGAAACTCTTTCAAGGAACTCCAGCTACGCTTTCACTTTCGAGCCGCTACTGAGCTAGATTGGACACCAGACGTTAAGGCTAAAGCCACCGCTGCAGCACAGAAAAAAGCGCCAACTCAGGATCACTTGCGAGCGATCGCTATTAATACGTTGTTGGCTGAAGAGTGTGAATTGCCGGGTAGCTGGCGGAAAGCGCTGGAGCAGCCGTACCGTAAGGCAGACGGTGAGCTTGCAGATTATTCTATGCTACAAGGCCAGCTCAATAACTACACCAAAAAGAACAGCTTCGATTACTTTATCCATAAAGATTTGGGTAGATTCCTGAATAGGGAACTGGATTTTTATATCAAAAACGAGTTGGTGGATTGGGCTGATATCGCCTCGCTGAAAAATGATACTACCCGCTTAGCGCCGCTACTAAGCAAAATTGAGGTAATACGTACTCTAGGCGAAAAGGTTATCACTTTCCTAGCACAGCTGGAAAACTTTCAGAAAAAACTCTGGCTGAAAAAGAAATTCATTACTGAAACCAACTATTGTTTAACACTAGATCGATTGACCAATCATATCGAGTTGCTGGATCAGATCTTTGATAACGAAGCCCAGTTGAAAGACTGGGAAAATCTTTACGCCCTAGACCTTAAACAGTTGGAGGAAGACTACGAAGCTCTTGAATGGTCTGACTTATTAAGCCTTCCGAAATATCGTTATTTGATGGTGGATACGACTCACTTTGATGCAGCCTTTAGAGCACGGCTAATTGCTACAATAGAAAACTTAGATGAACAGTGTGATGGCCTGCTGGTGAACTCCGAGAACTTCCAGGCAATGAATTTGCTTCAGGAAAGGTATCGAGAGCAAGTTAAATGCATTTATATAGACCCTCCATACAATACTGGTAGTGATGGCTTTTTATACAAGGACACATTTCAACACTCTAGCTGGTTAACTTTTATGCATGAAAGGCTAAGCCTAGGGGGGAGTTTTCTTTCTAATGACGGAGTAGTTGTCAGCAATATTGATGATAATGAAGCTTCAAATCTAGAGCGTCTTTTAGACCTAATTTTTGGTGAAGACAATTTTATCGGTAATTTGGTATGGAAAGGTGCTACTGATAATAACCCCACTCGAATAGCAACGGAGCATGAGTATATAGTCTCTTATGCCAAATCTAAAACGAACTTAGAGCCACACTGGAGTACGTCAAGCAATGAAATGAAACAGTTAATGCTTGATGAATTTGAAAGGCTGAAAAATGAGTGTTTAGATATTGAGGAAGTTTCTGAAAAATTCCTTGAATTTGCAAAGTCAAATCAAGATAAGCTTGGTGATCTATACAGATATAGAAGAGTTGATGTAGATGGCCCTTATGTAGCAAGAAGGAATATGGAAAACCCGGGTAAAAAGGGATATGACTATGATGTCGTTCACCCTAAAACTGGAAAACCGTGCACGAAACCATATTGGGGTTGGAGATTCTCTGAGTCGAGAATGAAAGAATTCATTGATGAAGAAAGAATAATCTTTGGAGATACAGAGGATAAAATACCTGAACTAAAAGTCTATCTGCGTGAAGTAAAGTTTCCACTCCGTAGTGTCTTTAGTATTGATGCAAGAAAAGGATCAAATAATTTAGATAAGCTTTTTGGTAGAAGAGATAAATTTAAAAATCCCAAGCCTGAGGAATTGGTTACTCATGTTTTACCTTACGTGTCTCAACCAGGTTCTCTTGTTATGGACTTTTTTGCAGGGTCAGGGACAACAGGCCACGCACTAATAAATTTAAATCGAAATGAGAAGGAAAAAAGAAAGTTAATACTTGTCGAACAAGGTCTTCATTTTGATAGTGTTCTGCTTCCTCGTGTTAAAAAGGTTTGTTACTCAGCTGGCTGGAAAAATGGAATTCCTGATGTTAATGCTGCTTCTATGGAAGGATTATCTTGTATTTTCAAGGTTATAAGATTAGAAGCGTATGAAGATTCACTAGGCAACTTAACTCTGAATCGGCAAAAAGGCCAGCAGTCTCTGCTTAGCTCGAATGATCAGTCTGCTTTTAACAAAGCCCGTCAGAACTATGTAATGAACTACATGCTGGAAGTAGAAACCCGTGATTCACTGTCTTTGCTGAATACGCAGCAATTCCTAGACCCTAACATGTATGAGTTGAAAGTGCGCACCGCAGGTGGTGATGAAACCAAAAACATTCATGTCGACCTTCTGGAAACCTTTAATTACCTTTTGGGGCTACGTGTTGAGCATGTCGGAGCGCCAACCCATTTTGATGCGGAGTTTACTAAAGGTGAGTTTGGTCGCTGGAAAGCTATTGTTAAGCCTAAAGCTGGCGGTGCTTGGTGGTTCCGTTCTGTGGCTGGTATTAACGCCAATGGGCAGAAGGTATTGGTGGTATGGCGTAATCTTCCAAGTGTGATTTCAGGTGAAGAGAGCGGTTTACTTCTGGATAATGCGGTACTGGATGCCGTACTGCTGGAAGAGTTGGTTACTCACCTACCGGAAAGTCAAGGTGATGAGTTCGATTTACTCTACGTGAATGGTGACAATAATATTGTGACTCCTCACAATCGTAAGAGAGAGCCGATGAAGCAGACTCGCATTTACCTTATTGAAGAAGCTTTTCATCGTTTGATGTTTGCTGGCATTGATAATGTTCAGTAAGGAAGTGATCTGATGACTAAGAAAAGTAATAAGACACTTCCGTTTCGGCACCATCTAGTGCTGAACCAGTGGCTATTTGGACTATTTGGTTTTGACTCGCTCAGCGGCCAGTATCAGATCGGTGAAAGTGAAGTCCCGACTCTGGAAGCTTTTCGGGATCGCTTTCAGTTGATGGGAGAAGTCGTTGGGCGTAGTGCCGAGGGGGAGCATTTTCTGCTGCAGCGAATTTGTGAAAACCTAAACGATGAAGCCTTGTTAAGTAGCGAGCAGCTTTTAGAGTATGACCGCCGTATCAAGGCGCTGACAGACACCATTAACAATGCCCGTTTGTTGGCAGCTGAAGAGCCGATCGAGTGGAAGTATTTCCAGTACTTGACCCTACTGTTTACCGAAGTTTATCTAGATTACTTGTTCACCAAACCGGAAGAACTGCTGGAAGGCTTAAACCGGCAGATTGAACGCTGGAACGAGCAATGGGTAGCTAAAGAAGGGCTAAAGCATAAACCTCTGGAACTACTGAACTCGAATGATGACCTTTGGTCTCAGCTTAATATGGTTGCTTACTGGAGCGCAACCGGATCCGGTAAGACGCTGATTATGCATGCCAATATTTTGCAATATCGCTTTTACCTGCAGCGTTACGGCAAAGCCGGAGATATTAACAAAGTAATCATCTTGACTCCTAATGAAGGACTAACTCATCAACATCTGAAAGACCTGGAAAAATCCGGTATAAGGGCTAGTGAATTTTCTGCCCGTGGCGGTGATCTTTTTGCCCAGGATGTGATCGTTATCGACATCAATAAACTGCGTGACAGCGAGAAGAATAAAACTGTTGCAGTAGATTCTTTTGGTTCGCGTAATTTGTTATTGGTGGATGAAGGGCACCGGGGAACTGCCAGCGGTGGCGGTAGTTGGTATGAGTATCGGCAGAAAATGTGTGCAGATGGTTTTTCTTTTGAATATTCAGCCACTTTTGCACAGTCTGGCTCTAAACATGAGAACTTACGCCAAACTTATACTAAGTCTATTTTGTTTGATTACTCCTACCGCCATTTTTACAGTGATGGTTATGGTAAACAGTCACAAATTTTGAATCTGCAAAAGAACCCGAATGCCGAGGACGAATACCGATATCTAGTAGCGTCATTGTTAAGTTACTACCAACAGTTACGTTTGTATGACGATCAACGTGGAGCATTAGCCCCCTTTAATTTGCAGCGTCCTTTGTGGGTATTTGTCAGCTCTAAGGTAACTGCGAACCTATCAACAGGTGAAGCTTCTGATACAGTTCAGGTACTGCAGTTTGTCGATAAGGTGCTGCACAATAATGAGCAGACCATTACGGCCATTGATTATCTTCTCAACAAAGGTATGGTCAGCCAGGGGGGAGTAGATCTACTGTATAATCGCTTTAATTATCTGAAAGAGTTGGGGGAAACCAGTGAACGGCTCTATCAGGATATTTTAAGCCGTGTGTTTCATTCCTCCGGTGGACGTTTGCATATTGAGAATATTACCGGTGTGTCGGGTGAGATCGCACTTAGGGCTGGTTCTTCTGATAAGCCGTTTGGTGTAATCAACGTGGGGAATGATAGTAAGTTAATAAAGCTGTGTGAAGAACATGACCTTTATGTTCAGGATGCCCGTTTTAGTGAGTCTCTATTCCGAGAGATTAACCATGAGCAATCATCGGTAAATTTGTTGTTAGGTTCTAAAAAGTTTACTGAAGGCTGGAGCAGCTGGCGAGTATCCAATATGACCCTGATGAATGTTGGTAGGAATGAAGGTGCTCAGATTATTCAGCTGTTTGGCCGAGGTGTTCGCCTAAAAGGTTGGCAGACCAGCCTGAAGCGTTCCGCTGAACTTACCACAGAATTGCGTGCATCAAATATTGATCGTCCCAAACATATTGGTATGTTAGAAACCCTAAACATTTTTGGTGTAAAGGCAGACTATATCGCTCAATTCCGTAAAGAGTTGGAAGATGAAGAGATACCAGTGAACGAAGGGCTAGAAGAGTTTGTTATACCGTTAAAAGCAATGGTAAACCTACCGCAGGACCTAAATGTTATTCGGGTCAAAGAGTCTGTTGCGGGTAGAGCTATTGGTGGTTCTGGCAAAGCTTTCCTAGAGTTAGCCGAACAGGTGGTACTCAAAGCCCCTTCTATGCTAAAGCCTTCAGAGCGGGGGTATTTTTGTAACCCTCCCCGTGTAGTGTTGGACTTCTACCCTCAGGTGGGCATGTTTTCCTCGGATGGTGCTGGTAAGCGAAACTCGGGTCGAGATACATCATTTTTGAATGTCCTTCATGTTTCCTTGTTGGATACTCGTAAGCTCTATTTCGAGTTATTGTCTTTTAAACGTGACAAACGTTGGTCAAATCTTACGATCTCACAGGATGTGGTTGAAAAACTGCTGGCAGATAATAGTTGGTACAAACTTTATGTACCAGAAGAGGTGATGGCTTTAGGTAGTTTGGAGCGGTTGAACCTTTGGCATGATATGGCTGTGTCATTACTAAGAAAGTACTGTGAAATGTTTTATGGTTTGCGCCGCAGGCAGTGGGAGTCAGACAAACTGGAATATCGACCAATCACTGAGAACAATAAGTATCTTCCGGGAGTGCGGGAAGAGACTCCACAAGGTAGCTATTTAGTGACTTTAGACCGAGTGCGCCACGACTCAGTAATTACCCGCTTGGATCACCTGAGAGATAAAATCCAAAAAGATGAAGTAGAGCTTTGGAACGGAAAAATCGAAGATGGCTTGGAATTTCTTTGGTGTGAGCGCCACTTATATCAGCCACTACTTGCAGCTGCTCAGGGGTTGGATTTTCAGGTAGCTCCTGTTGCGCTAAATAAAGGGGAGCGAGATCTGGTGAATGATATTCAGCAGGCGTATCAAGCCAATATTTTCGATGGCTATGATGTGTACCTATTACGCAACCAGACCGGACAGGGGGCTGTAGGTGTCTTTATTGACGGCGGCTTCTATCCTGACTTCATATTGTGGCTGGTTAAAGATGAGATTCAGAAAGTAATATTCATTGATCCTAAGGGGTTAAGGAATCACAAACCTGAAGATCCTAAAGTACGGTTCCACCAAACTATCAAAGAGATCGAAGCAGAGTTACATCAACAGAACTCTAATGGTCGCAATATTGAACTGCATGCTTTCTTAGTTGCTCAAACACACCATACAATATTGGAAAATGAATGGAGAGATGCTGATGGTAGTGCGGTTACAAAGGAGCTAATGGAAAGCTGGAACATTCTTTTCCCGGAAATTGGTGACACTAGCTATTTGGCAAAAATGATGAAGATGGTTTCCTAATTTATAGATATGAGGTTAGGACAGTTTAAACCCTGGGTCTCTTATAAGCGGACCCTAGGTTTATCAAGTTATAATTAAATGTACTACCTCTGTAAATAAGACGATGTATACAGAAAAAATTGTTATTCAACCTTTAGTTCAAGGAAATCCTTTTCTGAAAACTCCTGATGAGGTGGTTAAGCTATTTGGATTTAGTACATCAATTCGGAGTAAAGTAAAATTAGCTGCGAGAGCCATGAAGCAAGAGGTGACACTTAGTGATCGGAGCCTTGATAATCTTGCTAGACGAGGAATATCCAAGAAAAAAGCGGAAGATGCACTAGAACCTATTTTCAAGGCGTTCTCGGAGCGGATCAATATCGATTTCGATGATTTGATTCCCGATGGAACAAAAGCATCTGATGTTCATGTTTTCTGGAAAGCTTCTATTACCACATTTGTACTTGGAGCTAAGTTTTCTGATGAAGAAAAGTGCTGTTTGCAACCTTTGGTCGCTTTTATCGAAAGACGGTGTGCAGAATATGAACCCCAAAGAGAGTGGATTACGCGATACCGTGGTATGGAACAAGAAGAGGCTCTCTGTTATCTGACAGATTTCTATCGGCCAGTTATCGACAAAACTTTGCTTGATTCAAATCAGATAGCCATGGTAAGGAAGGTGTTAGATAAGGTATCTCAGGGAGAGAAAGTTAAGGTCGATCAAGATGAAATTAAAGCGATTGCTCTTTTCTCACATGATTTTAATTTATCTTTGTTTGCATCGCTTGACTTGGTTGCACGCAATTTGGCGTTGCTAGTTTACGATGATGTGGTCAAACAAGATGAGAGTTTCTTCACTCAGTTGCTGGAAGCTGAAGGTCAGTGTTATTTTGGTAAACTACTCGCTCTTATAAAGATAAAGACAGGCTGTACCTATAGCAAATTAGCGCAGTTTATTCCGATACAATATCGAAGTACTGATAGTGGTAGAACAGAGTCAGAAGCTAAAGTAGAGCGGCTAAAAGAATGGCGAAAAGGAAAAACTAAACCTAGCTTTACCGTAATGGATGAGTTTTTTTCTCATTTTGATGTAGGAGATCAGTTTCCTTTATTGATCTACGGGTTTATTTGCCAGGCTATCGACCGGATGATGGATAGATATAAACGTAAAGATGATCGAGCGCTTCTACGAGAGATTTATTCAGCAGAAAACTACTCTCGTTATTACGACAAAGAGAAAGCGGCCAGTGTTACGGCCGCTGTTAAGATTACTTTTTAGGTGAATTATTACCACGGTTCTTACCCGATGGATTACTGGTGCCGTTTTTAGTTGGCCAGTTGCGGTTTTTTGCTGTCATTATTGATCCTCCCAATCATCAGGCCTTTCATCTTCACCACGTGATTGCCAATATGCATCATTGTTAGGGTTCAGTTGATCTGAGCGATTATCGAGATCATCCTGTGTTGGCTCATAGCCGCTTTTGAATCCAGACATAGTAGATTTCCTTTTTAATCGCAGCACCATTGCTGCTGTAAAAGAAGATTACTATTAGAAGGTTTTAAAAAATAAGGGGGGTAAGAGCGCACAACTTAAGTGAATCGCGAAATAGGTAGCTATACACATTCCGTTCACCCCTCAGCTTTTAGTTATTTACATAGATTAGACATTTGCATAGCTAGCTTACCCAAAGCCTCTCTCCGCTCTTCAAAATAATCATGTCGGTCATAAATCCCTTCAACACCCTTCAACTTGTGATTCAAGCACCTCTCGGCCACATGGCCGGGGGTGCCTTGTTGTGCCAATAAGGTGCGGCACGTACGGCGTAGATCATGAACAGTAAAGTGAGGCATATCCCCCATAATATTCGGCGGCTGTTTCTTTTTACCTGGTTCATGCCCGAATAGTTTGGTAATCGCACGATTAAGCGTATCTGGCCCCATATGTGGATTTTTACTGGATCGGCGACTAGGGAACACATACTCAGAGCCAAAACTTCTCACCTTTAGTTCTTCGAGCCACTCTAATACTGGTGGTGCTAAAGGGATACTAAAACCCACATTGGTTTTGCTGCGTTCTTTTGGGAGTTCCCACACTGCTTTTTCTAAATCAAATTCTTCCCATTTAGCTTCACACAGCTCGGATTTACGCACGCCTAGGCACACTAGCAAGGCACATGCTAAATAGTTGTCACGTGTAAAACTCATCGGGTTTTGTTTAGCAGTATAGAAAAACTGTTTAAGCTCTTCGGTGGTTAATGCTCTATCCTTGCTCTTTTCCACGCCACCAGCGTCCCGAATTGTAAACGCAGAAGCAGGATTGCCTTGCATGAGGTCGAGTTTCATTCCGTGGTTGAATAACTGTTTACAATAGCCGAGAGCATCGTTAGCGATTGTGGGTTTTCCGGCAACTGTGATTGCATTAATGGTGTTGCGAACATCACGAGCATTGACTTGGTCTAGAGGGATATCGCCGATGTGAGGGGCAATATCTTTCATGAAGATACGTTTAGGGATGTTGGGATGCTTTAAACGCTTTGCTAAGGATGGATACCAATCTTCAAATAGATCGCTAACAGTTTTTATTTTTTCTTGTTCTGCGCGCTTACGTTGTATGAGCGGGTCAAACCCTTCACGGACTTGTTTCATTTTTTCAGCAGCTAGGAGTCGGGCGTCACGCAAAGAGATATCACTGACTTTACCGAGTGTCATTTCGCGGCGCTTTTTGTTCGATGTGAAACGTAACATCCAACTAGGATAGCCAGAATGAGGAACAACCAAATACAAACCACCACCATCACCATAGCGCTTTTTTTATCCCCACCAGCTTTAATCAATGCTTCCACTTTCTTAACTGTTAACTGAGACATCCTAACCCAACTCCATACCCATAAAATCGGCGGAATTTGACATTACCCTCCACCATGCTCTGATGATAGTGTAACATGCCCACCACTTTAACCACCAGTTGGTGGTGGTTAAAGGTGGTTCTCTATGGACTTGTATGGAATATATTTTTAGTTAAGTTTTTGAAATTTATTGGTTTAAATAACGACATGGAAGCGTGTGGAATTTATTCAATGTTTTGGATCTGCTCACGCATCTGTTCAATTAGAACTTTCAGTTCAACGCCCGATGCGGTGATGTCGGTGCTGATGGATTTCGACGCTAGCGTGTTCGATTCAC
>WJXF01000101.1_pt1 | contig 21885 bp, 18 predicted proteins | sample 9263211 | NCBI WGS metagenome assembly WJXF01 (sample SAMN12697362, study PRJNA563984) | aquatic metagenome | isolation source: water sample from a prawn hatchery tank treated with erythromycin, plated on... | place: Australia | collected 2018-10-17
TTACATCCTCGCTATTGCTGTAATGTGGCGTACTCGCCTATCCCATAAGTGGGTACTTAAAATTCTCGAAACCGTCAGATGCGCTGATGGTACAACCGTTGATACAGTTGGCTTTCTCGCTGACCAGAAACGCCACCACATCAGCAATCTCTTCTGGTTGTGTGAAGTTTTGACGCATCTGTTCTTTGCGGATGTGGTCCCACAGGCCAATCTCTTCGTATTGCCTTAACATCGGAGTATCAACGCGTCCCGGAGCGACAGCGCAAACACGAATACCCAATGGTGCGAGTTCTAATGCGGCGCATTTGGTCATCATATCGACTGCGGCTTTACTGACGTTGTAGGTAAAGGTCATCTCAGACGCCATTCGTGCGTAAACAGAAGAAGTATTGAGGATCACGCCCGGCGTGCCTTGCGCTTGGAATTGTCTTCCAGAGGCAAGAATGCCGTAGTAAACGCCATTTTGGTTGACCTTAGAGATCGGCTCAAAATCGGCAATTGGGTCGTGGTCAAGCAGAGGTTTCGGTGCACCGATGCCCGCGTTGTTAACCATGATGTCAAGCGAGCCAAACTGTTCAACCGCGTACTTCACCATAGCTTCAACTTGTTGGTAATCGGTGACGTCCGCGACAAAGGATCCCAACTTCTTTGGGTCAAAACTTGTGTACATTTGCAGTGATTGTTCTGAAATATCGACAGCAAGCACTTTGGCTCCTTGCTCTCTCAGCTTTGCCATGATGGCTTGGCCAATTCCACCAGCTGCCCCAGTCACAATGGCCGTTTTATTGATAAGTTCCATACACCTTCTCATCCATGCGTTGTTGTTATCAAAATGTAACCTAGATCAACTCACTGACACTCACTTGACCTTTTGCGAAGTAAATTTGATACATTGCGATTTACAACCTGTTAACATTTAAAAATCGAGACATGTATATCGTACGAAGTGGCGCTGCCGATAAATTTGATAGCTTGGTTTCCGAACTGGGGCAGAATCCGGTTGAGATTATGGCTGCCGTCGGGCTGTCTGCGGCGCAGTTTCGCAATCCCGATACGTATCTCGCCTACCCTAGGCTGGCTGAATTGCTGGAGGAAGCGGCTGCTCGTTGTCAGCAACCGCTGTTTGGCGTGTTGCTCGCCGAGCGTCAAAACCTACAGAGCTTGGGAGACTTACCAATGCTGGTTTCCCGGGCGCAAACGGTCGGTGAAGCCTTGGCGCGGGTGAATGATTTTCTCTATCTGCATTCGTCAGGGGTCACTCTCAACATGACGCCACAAGATGATTGGGTACGGTTGTCGCTCAATATTGATGTGCACAGCGAACGAGGTATCGCGCAGTTGATGCAGCTCAGTGTGTCGCATCTGGCGATGTTTGTTGCTAGCTTACTTGATATTGAAGCGAGCCACTTCTCTTTACACCTCAACCAACACGCCAGCTTCGAGGCAGAACAGAGCGCATTTGCCCAGCAGAACAAACTGCGTTTCGGTGATAAGTTTGACGGTATCCTACTTAAAGCGAGTCTACTTAACGCTAAGAACCACCAAGATGAAGACGCACTAGAGCGCCATTTTCAGCAACACCTCAAAGAGCTGCAGACCCGTTACCCTAATAATCTCAGTGACCAAGCGGCAAATATGATTGGCCGTCTGCTCTCAACCGGAGAATGCAGCATTCTCGGATGCAAGAGCATTGGACCTGCATCCGAGAATGCTGCAAAACAAGCTGAAACAACAGGGCACAAATTATCGGCAGCTTTTACAACAAGTGCGTCAGGATTTCGCCGAACAGCGATTGCATGAGAATATTCAGAGTATTACCGATATCGCGTTGCAACTGGGCTATGCAGAAACTGCGGTCTTCAGCCGCCACTTTCGCCGTTGGACGGGGAAATCGCCGAGGCAATGGCGACAAGAAAAAACTCAGTTACAAACGTTTAAGTCCATCAGATAAAAGCATAAATAACCTATCGCTCAAACCAAAAAATGTGAGGTGGGAGGGTTGGTATCGAGAATTTCAGCAATCACAGATAACCCGTGTTTGATGTAGCCTCGGTTTGTTTCTGCTCCCAAGCTGATTCGCACGTAAGGCATTGGCTGATTAGTATCGAGAACAAACGGTTTATATCCCGTGATCTGCACCCCTGAACGCTTAGCCGAAGCAACCAGGTCATCGCTATTCCACTGCTCGGGTAGTCTCAACCAAATGTGCTGTCCATTCGGGTGCGAGCTATAAACATGCCCTTCTAAAGCGGCTTTTGCTATTCGCTGTCGCTTAGCAAACTCATTGACTTGAAAGCGAATAAGTCGATTTAACGTACCGTTTTCGATCCACAAATGAGCGACTTCAAATGGTAATGGAGTCGCAGACCAACTCGTTGCCGCTAAACGACCAATCGCGTGCTGCAAAAAATGACGTGGGACCGTCAGATAGCCAGTGCGCATGCCTGGCGCTACAACTTTGGTTAAACTGGTGACATAGAAAGCTTGTTCGGGTAACAATGTGGCAAGGGGTGGGACACGGTTAGGTTCTAGTGCTCCATACGCGTCATCTTCAATGACATAGATGTCGTATTTCTGCGCAATATTCGCTATCGCCTCTCGGCGTTCAATATCCATATGCGCACTAGTCGGGTTAGCCATGCTCGGTGTGCAACACAATACCTTGATTGGTTTGTGTTTACATGCCCATTCAAATGCATCCGGCGTTATACCAAACTCATCCATTTCAAGTGGTTGCAACTTAAATCCAAGCATTCTCGAGCGAGAGATCAAGCCATGATCAACCAAGTGACCACAAGCAACTAAATCACCGTGTTCAACAACTGTGCTTAAAGCCAACGTTAAACCATGGCATGCACCATTTGTGAGTAATATTTGATCGGCACCCACATCCAGCCCTTGGCTACTTAGAAATCGTGCTCCTGACTCAATATGATGAGGCTGACCTGTTACCGGCTTTGCTTTACTGATCAAACCACGATTGTTTGTTTGCCCAGCAATCTCCATTAACGCCTGATTAAAAAGCGTAATGTGGCGATCGGTCACCACCGGATGTGCAATCGACATATCAATTTCATCCGGCGTTTCTTTCATCTCTTGTGTCAGCATGAACTCCGTGTCCGTACTTTCATCCACAAAACCTGATTTGACAAAAGTACCATTCCCAACCCAAGACTCGATCGCCCCTTTTTTCTCTGCATAACCATATGCATGGCTCACCGTTTGTACGCTGACGCCAACTTGTTCTGCAAACTCACGATGTGTGGGTAATCGAGTCCCCGGTTTTAGATAACCACTGCGGACACATTCGACAAGATAGTTACCAATGGAGATGTATTTAGCGGTGTCTGGCCGAATGATCGGGTTCAAAGAAATTGTCATGACACAATATTTTAATTGATTCATTTTTAATGCTCATTGTAACTTCCATTTAACAAATGGCGAACTTTAACTCACAAAACGAGGTGAAATGCACAAAAATAAACCACAATTGTAATGATTGACATGAAATGTATGGGTTAAACAAACATGTTAAACAGCATCGTTCAATCCAAATACAACCCCAGAGGTAAATTGCAATCATTTTTAACGCAGATCTGGCTAGCTGGTAGAAGGTAGAAATACCTCAGCGTCTCCGAAGGCCCATAAGGCGTCGGATTTCTAACAAGGAGAAAATATGAGAGGCGTTGCTTTGCATTTTACACTGGATGAGTTCCAGGATCGGTTAACGAAAGTTCGGCAATCGATGGAAGAAAGAGAATTGGATGTCCTTATCATTCATGACCCTTCTAACATGGCGTGGCTGACAGGCTATGATGGGTGGTCTTTTTACGTGCCACAATGTGTCGTTGTTGGTCCATCTGATGAACCCGTTTGGTTTGGACGCTGCCAAGATGCCAACGGAGCATACAGGACTGCGTATATGTCGGCAGAAAACATCACCTACTATCCAGACCATTATGTAATGAATCCGCCGCTACACCCGATGGATTTCCTGGTCGAAGCCGTACTGTCTCCGCGCCTTTGGGATCGTGGTCGTATCGGTGTAGAAAAAGATAACTATTACTTTAGCGCCACCGCTTACGAATCACTCACTACGCACCTACCGAATGCTCAACTTCTCGATGCAACCGGACTAGTCAACTGGTGCCGCGCCGTTAAATCCGATCAAGAACTGGCATACATGTACCGTGCCGCTCGCATTGTTGAAAACATGCACCGTGTCGCGTTCGACATGATTGAACCAGGATTACCGAAACACCACCTTGTTGCCGAGATTAACCGTCAAGCCGTGCTCGGGCATGAAGACCACTTTGGCGATTACACCGCGATTGTGCCGCTTTTGCCATCAGGTTCTGATGCTTCCGCACCTCACCTGACTTGGGATGACAGACCCTTCAAGAAAGGCGAAGGGACGTTTTTTGAAATCGCTGGGGCGCACCGCCGTTACCACTGCCCACTCTCACGCACTATTTTTCTTGGCGAGCCTGACGACAAGTTCAAACGAGCCGACGAAGCCCTAACTTTAGGACTTGAAGCAGGCCTAAAAGTGGCAAAGCCCGGAAATACCTGCGCCGACATCGCCAATGCACTAAACCAGGTTCTCGATAAAGCGGGATTCTCACGCGAAGGCGCCCGTTGTGGCTATCCAATAGGTTTGAGCTACCCGCCAGATTGGGGGGAACGAACCATGAGTTTGCGAGACACCGATAAAACCATCTTGAGAGAAGGTATGACATTCCATTTTATGCCGGGGCTGTGGTTCAAAGATTGGGGGTTAGAAACAACGGAAAGTATCGTCATTACCCATGATGGAGCAAAAACATTGTGTGATTTTCCACGCCACTTATTTGTTAAACACTAATTTTTCAAACCTCAAGCTCTGTTGAGCTAGGCCTGAGAACTAAAAGGACTTGATATGCAAAAAAGCTCGATCACAGCCACCATAGACTTTGACCGAGAAGGTGTACAGCACGGCTTTTTAACGCTGCCCTATTCACATGACGACTCCGCTTGGGGAAGTATTATGATACCTATCACCGTGATCAAAAATGGTCACGGACCAACCGCACTGCTTACTGGCGGTAATCACGGAGACGAATACGAAGGCATCACCAGCCTGCTAAAATTGACGAACTCGCTTCAGGCAGATCAAATCCAAGGTCGTGTCATTATTGTACCCATGATGAACTTACCTGCGGTACAAAATGCCTCACGTACGTCGTTTATCGATAAAGGGAATTTAAATCGCAGCTTTCCCGGCAACCCCATAGGCACAGTGACCGAGAAAATTGCGGATTATTTTACTCGTTACCTAGTTCCTAAGTGCGATTTTGCGTTAGACATTCACTCAGGTGGTAAAACGTTAGATATCGTGCCGTTCGCCGCTGCCCATCGTCTCGACAATCTCGATCAAGAAGAAGCCTGCATATTAGGTGCAAAACTGTTTGGCGCACCTTACACCATGATCTTGCTCGAAATGGACGCCACCAGCCTGTATGACACTGCCGTGGAGTCTCAGGGAAAAATCTTTGTTACCACCGAACTAAGAGGAGGCGGAACCAGCACTCCAGAAACCATCGCTTATTCCGACCGTGGCATTCGCAACTTCTTACGCTTCTCAGGCAACTTGCCCGGTGACTACGAACAACCAACCCAACCAACTAAGTTATTAGATATGCCTGATGCAAGTTGTTATGTGCAAAGCCAACACCACGGCATCACAGAATACTTATTTGATCTTGGCGATACCGTCAAAAAGGGCGATGTATTAGTGAGAATCTTCTCGACCGAGCGCACAGGTACCGCCCCCGTTGAGTACAAGTCACAGCGCAATGGTATTTTCGCGGCGCGTCGTTTTCCTGCTATGGTGAATATCGGTGACACTATCGCAGTTATAGCCGAAGACTGCGGCGAGATAGGCTGATTGAAAAGCCAACTAAAGAAATCAAAACAAATGGCATACCAGAAGCAAACTGGAAAGCACCTTATAACAGCGACCAGTCATCAGCCTTTCATGAAATGATTAGTATTCTACAGGGAGACTCATTATGCGCCTCGATCGCTACGACGTAAAAATTCTACAAATACTTCATGATAATGGTCGTATCACCAAATCTCACCTTGCCGAGGCCATCAACCTATCCGTGAGCCCTTGTTGGGAGCGTGTCAAAAAACTGGAAGAAGCAGGCATCATTGAAGGCTACGGAGCAAAAGTAAATACCGATATTTTGTTCAAACGAACGTCAGTTATGGTTGAAGTTACGCTCAAAGAACACAACGCCCAAGCGTTCAAACGCTTCGAGCAACTGGTACAACATTCACCAGAAGTCACTGATTGCTATGCCACGGGCGGTGGTGTCGATTACATCCTTAAAATTCAGTCAGAAGATATCGACCAATATCAGCGGCTTATCGACAACTGGTTAGACTCAGATGTGGGCATTGAGCGCTACTTTACTTACATTGTGACAAAAACAATCAAACGTGATGCGGGCACATTCGAAGTAAACCAAAACGCTTTGTTATAAAGGGAAAATGCGCATCAGGCGTGAACAGAAAAAACACCATATTTAACGGCACTAAAAAGAAAGTTCTGACGTTTTAAACCTCGGTATCAGAAATTATTTCGGTCACTTCTCCATTACAGTTTCATTATGGACAACGATGCTGGGAGAAGGACTCATGACAGCACTGCACAGCTTACATGCAGAGGAATTAAAAGCCTCGCACGACATGATGGCGATAATGAAAGACGTACGTTTGGTGAGAGGTTTAGCGTACGTAAATGGCAAATGGGTAAGTGGTGATCAATTTCATCCGGTGGATAATCCAGCAGATGGCACGGTCATCGGTTACATCACTAAGCTTTCTCAGCAACAACTCTATCAAGCGATTGATGAAGCCGACCAAGCCTTTCGTCAATGGCGAAAAATGCAAGCAGAAGAGCGCGCTGAAATTCTCATGCGTTGGCACGACCTGATTCTAGAATCAAAGCAAGATCTTGCTCATTTGATGGTGATGGAGCAAGGAAAAATATTAGGTGATGCTGTAGGTGAGATTGACTACGGCGCATCCTTTGTTCGTTGGTTTGCCGAAGAATCACGCCGCTGTTATGGCGAAACCATCCCAAGTCATATTCCGAATGCGCAGCTATCAACGGTGCGCGAGCCAATTGGTGTCGCAGCACTGATTACGCCATGGAACTTTCCTAATGCCATGATCACACGCAAAGCCGCAGCCGCACTAGCAATAGGCTGTCCGGTGCTCATTAAGCCCGCCAGTGAAACGCCTTTTTCTGCGTTAGCGTTGGCAGAGTTAGCAGACCGAGCTGGCTTTCCACCTGGTGTATTTAACGTGATCACTGGCGATGCGGTGATGGTGTCACAAACCTTGTGTCACTCCGATAAAGTCAAAGCGCTCTCGTTCACAGGCTCAACTCGAGTAGGCAAACTATTGCTACGCGACGCGGCACAAACCGTGAAGAAGTGCAGTATGGAGCTCGGTGGTAACGCCCCTTTCATCGTGCTGCCAGATATGGATGTCGAGCAAGCAGCCAAAGCCGCCGTGGATGCGAAGTTTCAAACCGCAGGACAAGACTGCTTGGCCGCAAACCGTATATTCGTCCCTGACGATAAGTACGAAGCGTTTTTGGAAGCGTTTGCCAAAGAAATGAGCCACATCGTTTTGGGCAATGGCTTAGACGAAAAAACCACCATGGGACCGCTTATTAATCGCACTGCGGTGGATAAAGCGCATGATTTGGTGCGTGACGCGCTCGACAAAGGCGCGCGATTGGTAGCGGGATACCACCAGCCCGTACCAGGCGAAAACTTCTTCGCGCCGACATTGCTAGCCGATGTAACCCCAGAAATGGCGGTGTATCGCGAAGAGAATTTTTGTCCTGTGGCAGGCGTATTGCCTTACCAAGACTTAGATACCGTGATTGAAATGACCAACGACACTGAGTACGGCTTAGCTGCCTATGTTTATGGTCACGATATTCACCAAATTTGGCACTGCATGCGCGGTTTGGAGTTTGGCATGGTGAGCGTGAACTCCGTCATAATGACAGGGCACCCTATCCCATTCGGCGGCGTGAAACAGTCTGGTCTTGGACGAGAAGGAAGCCGTCACGGATTTGAAGAATACAGCGAAATCAAATACTGCTGCTTAGGCGCTTTACCAACCGTCAGTGGCAGTTGAGGCACGAAATATGGATATCCAATTATTCGAGGAGAAGGATCATGAGTAACAAAACCCAACAACTTATAGAGATCGATCGTCAGAGAGTATTTCATGCCTCAACCCACCTGAAGCAGTATGCGGCCGGGGAGCTTTCGGGAAGAATTATCTCGAGCGGAAGCGGAATACGCATCACCGATTCAGAAGGCATCGAGCTGATAGACGGCTTTGCCGGGTTGTATTGTGTGAACATTGGCTATGGCAGGACTGAAATGGCCGATGCGATTTATGAACAAGCCAAAGAACTGGCGTACTACCACACTTACGTCGGCCATACGAACGAAGCGCTCGTGACACTGTCAGATCGCATCATCAAAATGGCGCCTGAAGGCATGAGCAAAGTTTACTACGGCATGTCAGGCAGCGACGCGAACGAAACTCAACTTAAGTTGGTGTGGTATTACAACAATGCTCGTGGTCTACCAGAGAAGAAAAAAATCATTTCGCGTGACCGCGGCTACCATGGTTCAAGTATCGCGTCCGGTTCACTGACAGGTTTACCGTTGTTCCACGCCCATTTTGATTTACCACTTGAGCGTATCAAACACACCATCGCGCCATATTATTATCGCCGTGAAGACGAGAGTATGTCTGAGCTTGAATTCTCTCAATATTGCGCAGATCAACTCGAAGCGATGATCTTGGAAGAAGGCCCAGAAACGGTAGCAGCAATGATTGCGGAACCAGTGCTCGGTACTGGCGGTATTGTGCCACCACCAGCAGGGTACTGGCAGGCGATTCGCAAAGTACTCGACAAATACGATGTACTCTTGATTGCGGATGAAGTGGTGTGTGGCTTTGGTCGCCTCGGCTCCGATTTTGGCTCACTCCACTACGACATGAAACCAGATCTCATCACGGTAGCGAAAGGGTTAACCTCAGCGTATCAACCGCTGTCTGGCGTGATCGTCGGTGAACGAGTTTGGAGTGTGCTAGAAAACGGCACCGACCAATGGGGCGCTATCGGACACGGTTATACCTACTCTGGTCACCCAATGGGAGCGGCAGCTGCGAACTGCAACCTCGATATCATTGAACGTGAAGGCTTAGTGCAAAACGCGGCCGAAGTCGGCGCTTACTTGCAGCAACGTATGGCAGAGACGTTTAACGCTCATCCATTGGTCGGTGATACTCGTGGCGTTGGCTTGTTGCATGCGTTGGAGTTTTCTTCAGACAAGCTTCGCCGAGCACACTTTGATCCAAACTTGAAAGTAGGCCCGCAAATCGCGGCGGCCTGTTTAGAGCAAGGCTTAATCGCTCGCGCTATGCCACATGGTGACATCCTCGGTTTTGCTCCACCGCTTATCGCGAATCGTAACGATATAGACACCATTGTCGACAAAGCGCATCAAGCGGTAAACAAAGTGATGGATAACCTCGTCACATCTAAACAGTGGCAGCCATAACCCACCTAGATTTCAGTAATGCTCGCGGGCTTTGGAGAAGGCCCGCTTTGCACTTTCCATTAAAGAGACAACAAGCCAACCAAACATTTTAGACCCATAGAAAGCACTATTATTTACTACAAGTGGCAATAGTGGGTAAAATGCCCAAAATTGCGCACTAACTGGATAAAACATGGCAAAACTTACCCTTCAAGAACAAATGCTGAAAGCTGGCTTAGTTAATGAAAAGAAACTAAAGAAAGCGAAGAAAGGCTCTAAAAAATCACGCGTTCAAGCACGCGAAGTAAAAGCGGCGGTTGAAGAGAATAAACGCCAACAGTTAGAGCGTGATAAACAATTGAGCGAGCAACAAAATGCTGAGCGATTAAATAAAGAGATCAAAGCGCAGATCAATCAATTGATTGAGATGAACAAGATCGACTTAAAAGATGGCGACATCAAATACAACTTCACTCACGGTACGCTAGTGAAATCACTTTATGTAGATTCACTTATCCGCGAGCAGTTGATCAAAGGTATTTTGGCAATCGCAATTTTTGGTGAAAGCTATGTTGTCATTCCACGTGGAGTAGCGAATAAAATTGCTCAACGTGATGAGTCCGTCATCATCGAACAAAAAGAACCTGAATCGGACATTCCAGCAGAAGACGATCCATACGCAGATTTCGTCGTGCCTGACGATTTGATGTGGTAACAATAAATAATCGATGCATCAACTAAAAGAGCCGCTGATGTAACATCAGCGGCTCTTTTTATAGAAAAATAATCTACGGAGATGATGTGTTGTTATTGCTTACTTAGTAGCAAATTCGCACCTGATGCGGCTAAAAACAACGAACATCCGCGATTGAAACGTTTCGCCATTTTTGGGTTTGAAAACCAGTGCCTCAAGTACAAACCAAAGATGGCATAGATTGAAATGGCGACCATTTCTAATATCAAAAACGTCGAGCCAAGGGCAAAAAACTGCTCTTGAACGTTGGCATTGGCATCAACAAATTGCGGCAAGAATGCAGTAAAAATAAGTATCGCTTTCGGGTTGCCAGCAGCAAGCGTAAATTCTTGCTTCGCAAGTCCTGCGTAATTGCGCGAATTGTCCAAGCCAGAGATCGGGCTGGACTCTGAACGCCAAAGGTTAAACGCAATCCACAGTAGATACAGCGCTCCTACCAACTTTATTGCCAAAAATAGCATTTCTGACGTATACAAAATCACAGCCAGACCTGATGCAGACAACGCAATCATCGCTGAAAAAGCAGCAATTCTGCCTAAACTGGCCGTAAACGCGGCCCTAAAGCCGTAACAACGCGCATTATTCATTGCCAATAAATTGTTTGGGCCTGGAGCCATATTTAGAGCGAAGCAAGCAGGAATAAAAAGGAGAAGCTGCCAAATATCCATAATAAAATGGTCTTAGTGAGTGATTTTGATCGGTACCCTAACATCTGTTAATAAAGTGAGTAAACCACAAACCGATCTTAAAGCAACTCAGCATCAAATCGTGCCGTGCGAGCTTGAACTAACGTGCAGTTCGTTTCAGCCATCAGCTCCGCTAGGGTGATGTTTGGGTTTTGTCTCACCAAACGTATCAACTTCACGTCCAAAGGTTCCAATTTGTCTTGGTGAGCAAGTAGAGCTTGTTCGATCTTGTTGATCGCAAATCGCATCGTCTCTGCTTCTTCGTTTTTGAGATGCTCTAAAAACGCTTTTACATCCAAAGCCTCGCCCGAGATTTGCCAGTGACGAGATCGTCTAATTCGCTTAAGATCGCACTGTTTTTCTGCTGCGAGTGTTTTCGCTCGCTTGGCATGGTCGCCCCCAATACGGTGAATCAAGGATGGGAGCGAAATCGTAATCTTCGTCTCTTTCATGGCCTTTTCTTTCATCGTCTTAGCCCTCAACCACCGACACATTCTCGCCAACCCAAGCCAGCAACTGTTTTGCCGCTTTGGATAACACCTGATTTTGACGCACGATGTAGCCAAAATCAGTGTTTGGAAAACTTGGCAAAGGCGTAACTTCTCGAGAAAGTTTTAATCTCGGATCGAGCGAAAAATCCGGCACAATAGCAGTCCCAAACCCCGCTTCCGCCCAGTCGATTTGTGCTTCCACACTGCCCACTTCCATCACGCGATGCTTAGGCAGATTTAGCTCAGGTAAAGACGCATCAATCAGCTCTCGGGTTCGAGTATCGTGCCCTAGTAGAATCAGCGTCTGGCTCTCTTTTCGATTGTCTTGCCACTCAAAAATGTTATCGCCAAACGCACACCAGTGAATCTGCGTGAGAGGCGTAAAATGCAGCGGTTGACTCTCTTTTTGTGCGATAACAAAGCCGATATCGGCACGCGCACTTTTCACCAAATCCACCGCTTGAGAAGATGTGGTATTGAACAATGCCAAGTCGATCCCCGGATATTCACTTTTGAATTGCTGAAATGGTTTGATAAGCAGTAAACGTGAAACAATATCGCTCGCCGCAATAGAAAGCGTCCCCTGCGTAAGATCGTTGATGGCATTGAGATCCGACTGACAAATTTGCAGCTCATTGAGCATCCGCTGCGCCGTAACTAACAAACGCTTCCCCGCTTGCGTCAACTGCACAGGATTTCGCTCAATCAATTTCGTGCGCGTGGCTTGCTCCAACTGCTTGATATGCAAACTTACGTTCGGCTGCGTCATGTGCAGTTCCGTCGCTGTTTTACCAAAGTGTTTTACCTCTGCAAGAGTTACGAAGGTTCGCAGCCAGTTCAAATCTAACATTGCCAATTCCGATATGAGATTCTTATCAAGTTAATGAGTATAATTAATTTCTCTTATTATGGCGAACACCTTAAGATTTTTGCATCTGTTTTTGGAGATTAAATTATGTCGTCTATCGTTGTTGTGGGTGCAAACTGGGGTGATGAAGGCAAAGGCCGCATCGTTGACTTTTTGGCAGAGCAAGCTTCTGCGAGCATTCGTTTCCAAGGTGGTAACAACGCGGGTCACACCGTGGTTAACGATCTAGGTACGTTTAAGCTGCACCAGCTACCAAGTGGCGTATTCAACCCAGACTGTTTGGCAGTGTTAGGTCCGGGTATGGTTATCAGCCCTGCGTTGCTGTCTCAGGAGATTGCGGAAGTTGAAGAAGCGGGCGTAAAAGTGAATATGTGCATCTCTGATCGCGCAACACTGTGTCTACCTCTACATGCACTAGAAGATACGCTAGAAGAACAACGTTTAGGCGACAAAGCATACGGTTCAACTCGTCAAGGTATTGCACCTGCTTACGGTGACCGCGTAATGAAGAAAGGCATCCTAGTTGGTTGGTTGAAGCAACCAGAAGTATTGGTTGAACGCCTTCAATTCATGATGGATTGGAAACTGCCGCAACTGCGTGCACTTTACCCGACGTTCGAGTTTGAACAAACCGCTGAAGAACTGGCGAACTGGCTGCTAGAAGTCTCTGCACCTTGGCGCGATTCAATTTGCAACGTAACGCTTCCTCTAAAAGAACTACAAGCGAAAGACAAAACTCTATTGTTCGAAGCGCAGCTTGGCGCGGGTCGTGACCTTGTTTACGGTGAGTACCCTTGGACAACATCTTCTAACGTTGTATCAATGTACGCGGGTATCGGTAGTGGCCTTCCGGCACTTCGTCCTGAACGCGTTATTGCGGTTGCAAAAGCCTTCAGCTCATCAGTGGGTACTGGTACGTTGATCACTGCAATGGAAGAGCAAGACGCTTTCCGCGAACTTGCTGGCGAGTTCGGTGCAACTACGGGTCGTCCACGCGACATGGGCTACTTCGACGCAGTCGCTACGAAAAATGGCGTTGAACTGCAAGCCGCAACTGAAATTGCACTAACGAAAGTAGACTGTTTGACTGGCCTTAACGATCTGAAAATCTGTGTTGGCTACGAAGGCGACCACAGCGAAAACCCAATCTGGCCTCAAACTGCCTCTCTTGCGCCAATCTACGAGAAGATGGAAAGCTGGAGCGAGGACATCACAGGTTGTCGTAAGTTTGAAGAGCTTCCAGTAGCAGCACAGAAATACGTTCTACGCATTGAGGAACTCATGGGCGTACCAGTAAAAATGGTGTCTGTGGGTCCTGGTCGTGAACAAATGATTATGCGATAAGATGTGAATTAACACATCATTGGCAAGCGGCTTTTATCTGTTCCGGGGTAAAGCCGCTTTTTTTACACTGTAAACTTTGGAAAATTGCACGGCTAAATTCATGTTTAATAACCTCATCACGAGACTCCTACCTCCTTCTATTTATAAATCAATAAATTATAGGACTTAACACGTTGTGCACGTTACTAGCACATCTCACTTGTTAAAGAAGCACGTCAATTAGGTTAACTGGTTGATTTGATATTCTTTAAGTGATTAGTTGATCACGATCTTCATCTGCAATTTGTTGAACTAGTACTCAAAGAATCTAACCCGCTGTTTTTAGGATAGATGAGTTCCCCAACATCCAACCTAACAGCAGGTGATTCCCATGACGAAAAATCTTTTCCGCCTCAGTACGATAACCCTTGGTTTGTGCCTTAGTTCTTTGTCTTTCGCGCAATCCGATCTTCCGAACATTAAAATTCTTGCCACTGGCGGCACCATAGCAGGCGCAGGTCAATCTGCAACAGAGTCAAACTACACAGCAGGTAAAGTCGGCGTTGAATCATTGATTTCTGCGGTGCCGAGTATGACCAACATTGCCGATATTTCTGGAGAGCAAGTGGTCAGTATCGGTTCACAAGATATGAATGATGAAGTGTGGCTAAAATTATCGAAAAGAGTTAATGAGCTACTCGCTCAAGATGATGTTGACGGCATCGTCATTACTCATGGTACGGATACGTTAGAGGAAACCGCTTACTTCCTTGATCTGACCGTCAAGAGCAAAAAGCCTGTCGTGATCGTCGGTGCAATGCGTCCTTCCACCGCAATGAGTGCTGATGGACCAGTCAACTTATACAATGCAGTCGTAACAGCCACCGATGAAGATTCAGAAGGACGTGGCGTGCTAGTCGCAATGAATGACACGATTTTCGATGCGCGAGATGTGACAAAAACCAATACAACCTCCGTCAGCACTTTCCAGTCACCCAACTTTGGTGCTATCGGCTACATTCATAATAGCGATGCCAAATATCAACGAAGCCCAGAGCGTAAACATACGACAGAAACCCCATTCGATGTATCAAAGCTTACTAAGTTGCCTAAGGTCGGTATTGTTTATAACTATGCAAATGCCTCCAATTTGCCAGTGAAAGCCTTTGTGGATGCGAAGTTTGACGGCATCGTAAGTGCTGGTGTCGGTAATGGTAACTTGTACCACACTGTGTTTGATGAGCTAGAGAAAGCGAGTAAAGATGGCGTTGTTGTTGTAAGAAGCTCCCGAACGCCTAGCGGCTCAACCACTTTGGATGCTGAAATTGATGACAACAAATACGGCTTTGTTGCCGCTGGTACATTGAACCCACAAAAAGCACGTATCTTACTGATGCTGTCACTAACTCAGACCAAAAACTATCAAGACATCCAAAAGATGTTCCAATACTATTAATTCTGTCTAAGGTTCATTCGATAGAGGAGGTATACATCTTACCTCCTCTTGCACATAGCGACATGAGCGTCTCTTGTTAGCCAAACAAGCGACGCTTCATTCCTGCTTTTTCCAGAATACGCGTAGTAATTTCCTCAACAGACAGAGAGGACGTATTGATATATGGGATCGCCTCTCTTCTAAACAACGCCTCAACAGTGTCTAGCTCCAGCTTGCACTGCTCTGTGCTAGCGTAATCACTTCCAGACAAACGATTTTCACGGATTTCAGTCAAGCGCTCGGGATCGATAGTCAGCCCAAACAACTTATGACGATGGATCTCAAACTCAGGCAACAAACGCATCATCTTCACATCTTCCGCAATGAACGGATAGTTCACAACACGTAAACCAAATTGCATCGCCATGTACAAGCTAGTCGGCGTTTTTCCGCTGCGCGATACTCCCAGCAGGATAATATCGGCTTGTTCCAACCCTTTTAGCGTGATGCCATCATCATGCGCCAATGTGTATTCAATAGCCGCAATACGGTCAAAATAGGTGTCGGAATCTTTCCCCACACTGCGAGAACGCTGCAACTTAGGCTTTGGTGCCATCTGAATGTCGTCTTGCACTTTCTGCACAATACTCTCCAACACATCGTAACTGTATGCCGGCGCTTCAAGCAGCATTTCACGTACTTCTGGAACGACAATTGAGAAAAAGACCAGAGGTTTGACGCCATTGCGCTGGTAGGAAGTTTCAATTTCTTTGACTACGTCAGTAGCTTTGTCCTGGCTTTCTACAAACGGAAAGGTTTTTTCGTTAGGAATGAACGGAAATTGACCGAGAACAACATGCCCTAATGTCTCACATGTTATCGCCGTACCGTCAGAAACATAGAACACATCACGACTTTGGTTATTTATTTGCATTTCTGTTTAATTTTTCAAAATCTTTTGAGTAGGATGGTACACATAATATTAATAAATCAGTTTGGCTTTCAGTTAGGTTCACCACAGCTTTAAAAATTCTTTTGAATTTTTTTCAGCCAGAACGTAATCGTTTGCCTTTGATATCAATCTAAATGAAGTAATGTATGGTCAACGTGTAATAACAGCCAACATGCGATTGTTTAGATCGATTTAAGTCCCCCTACTAAGCTGCAATGTTTCTGGAGAAAGACATGCAAAAGAACACCCTCTGGTTCAATGGCCTATCCATGGATGATGTCGACAAAGTCGGCGGTAAGAATGCTTCACTTGGCGAAATGGTTTCTAACCTAGCAAACGCAGGCGTTTCTGTACCAAATGGTTTTGCGACAACCTCATACGCGTTTAACCAATTCCTTGACCACGAAGGTTTGGATGAGCGTATTCACCAATTACTCGATGAACTAGACGTTGAAGATGTAGAAGCTCTGCGTAAGACAGGTGCAAACATTCGTCAATGGGTATTAGAGGCCCCTTTCCCTGCGGACCTTGAACAAGAAATTCGTGAAAATTACCAAGAACTGATCGAAGGCAATCCTGAGCTTTCAGTCGCAGTTCGTTCATCTGCTACAGCAGAAGACCTACCTGATGCTTCTTTTGCTGGTCAGCAAGAAACGTTTTTAAACGTGAAAGGCATCGACGCAGTACTAGAAGCAACTAAGCACGTTTACGCTTCTCTATTTAACGACCGTGCGATTTCTTACCGCGTTCACCAAGGGTTCGACCACCGTGGCATCTCGCTATCTGCGGGTATCCAACGTATGGTGCGTTCAGATAAAGCCTCGTCGGGTGTTATGTTTACACTAGACACTGAATCGGGTTTCGACCAAGTTGTCTTCATCACCTCTTCATGGGGTCTAGGCGAGATGGTCGTTCAAGGTGCAGTAAACCCTGACGAGTTCTACGTTCACAAGCCAATGCTTGAAGCAGGCGAACACCCAATCGTTAAGAAAACATTTGGTTCTAAGTTGATCAAAATGATCTACTCAGATAACCAAGAAATCGGCAAACAAGTTGATATCGTTGATACTTCTGATGAAGAGCGCAACACGTTCTCATTGAACGACGACGAGATTAAAGAGCTCGCAAAACAAGCAATGATCATCGAAAAGCACTATCAGCGTCCAATGGACATTGAATGGGCAAAAGATGGCATTGATGGCAAGCTGTACATTGTTCAAGCGCGTCCTGAAACCGTATGTTCACAAACGGAACAAAACGTGATTGAGCGCTACGAGCTACAAAACAAAGCGGATGTTTTGGTTGAAGGTCGTGCAATCGGTCAGCGCATCGGTAAAGGCGTGGTTCGCTTGGTTGACTCTCTGGACCAAATGTCTTTAGTCCAAGAAGGTGACGTGCTAGTTACAGACATGACTGACCCAGATTGGGAACCAGTGATGAAAAAAGCATCTGCAATCGTAACCAACCGTGGTGGCCGTACGTGTCACGCTGCCATCATCGCTCGTGAGCTTGGTATTCCTGCAATCGTTGGCTGTGGCGATGCGACAAGCAAGTTAACCGATGGTGCAACCGTGACCGTATCTTGTTCAGAAGGTGAAACGGGCTACGTTTACCAAGGTGAACTTGAGTTTGATGTAAAACGCTCTTCTGTTGATGAACTGCCACTGCTACCAACAAAAGTGATGATGAACGTGGGTAACCCTGATCGCGCGTTTGACTTCGCACAAATTCCAAATGAAGGTGTTGGTCTTGCGCGTCTTGAATTCATCATCAATAAGATGATTGGTATCCACCCGAAAGCATTACTTAACTTTGATGCACAAAGCGATGAGCTAAAAGCAGAAATCACTCAGCGTATTCGTGGTTACAAAGATCCTATCGATTTCTACGTAAGCAAACTGACAGAAGGTATCGCAACCATTGCTGCGGCATTTTGGCCGAAACGCGTTATTGTTCGTATGTCTGACTTTAAGTCTAACGAATACAGCAACTTGGTTGGCGGTAAAGCCTACGAACCGCATGAAGAAAACCCAATGCTTGGCTTCCGTGGCGCGTCTCGTTACATTTCTCCAGTGTTTGAAGACTGCTTCGAGCTAGAAACTCAAGCAATTAAACGCGTTCGTAACGAAATGGGTCTGAAAAACGTTGAAATCATGATCCCATTTGTGCGTACACCAAGCGAAGCAGCATCAGTGATTGATTTGCTAGCGAAGTTTGATCTGCGCCGTGGCGATCAGGGTCTTAAAGTCATCATGATGTGCGAACTGCCATCCAACGCGGTCCTTGCCGATGAGTTCTTGAAGTACTTTGATGGCTTCTCGATTGGCTCAAACGACATGACTCAGCTAACGCTTGGACTTGATCGTGACTCTGGCGATGTTGCACATCTATTTGATGAGCGCAACCCAGCGGTTAAGGTGATGCTTCAGATGGCGATTGATGCGGCAACAAAAGCAGGCAAATACGTTGGTATTTGTGGTCAAGGCCCATCAGACCACGACGACTTAGCGGAATGGCTAATGGATCAAGGTATTAGCTCTGTATCACTAAACCCAGATACGGTTATCGATACTTGGTTAAAACTCGGTAAAGTTAGCAGCAAGTAACACACGATAAACTCTAGCCCTCACACTCCACTTGTGAGGGCTTTGTTATTCACACGTCATTTCACAATCAGTTCGTGATTCCTCTCTCAAGTTCGTCATTTAGTCAATTTCATTATCAAAGTCTGATGACCTAAAATGAATGGTATATCGATAACTCCAGAGAGAATTTGATGAAAAAGCCTATCGCACTCCTTACTACATTGATGCTCCTGGCATCCCCTGCTTATGCCGATTGGGATGAAATTTCCAATAAAATGTCTGAGCTTGGCGACGCAGTTTCTGATACTGCACAAGATGCTTGGGACGACACCAAAGCGTTTTCAAAACAAGCGTGGCAAGATTTCACGAACTGGTCCGAGGAAGCGATCAATACCGCAGGCGAATGGACAGAAGCCAGCATCGAGAAAAGCAAAGAATGGATAGATGCTGCCGACAAAAAAATTGATGAGCTGATGGAAGGCGATACGCCAGAAGAAGCTCGCCAAGCCGTGGACTTAATGGCAGATAGCGCTTTGCTCAAGTTATTTAATGAAAAGCCGGAGGCAAAAGCTATTTACGACAACGCGTACGGCTACGCGGTCTTTGATTCTCGTAAATTATCTTTGCTGTTTCACACCAACTCAGGGTCAGGAGTCGCAGTGAATAAGGAAACAGAAGAACGCACTTATATGAATATGTTTGGTTTGGGCGTTGCACTTGGGGCTGGCGGCAAATTTTACCAACAAGTGGTTCTGTTTGAGAGCAAAGAAGACTTTGATACGTTCGTCAACGAAGGATGGGAGGCCACAAGTGAAGCCTCTGCTGTTGCGGGCGAAGATTCAGAGCAACTTTCAAAACAATTTAACAGCGGCGTCGCCGTCTATCAGTTGAACGCTAAAGGTTTGCTCATCGATGCTAACGTGTCTGGTTCTAAATATTGGGTTAACGAAGAGCTCACTAACTCGCAGTAATGCATAGCAACTAATCGCTTAAATAAAACCGTTGTTATGCACCCTTATCAATAAGTTAACGGGGCTATGATTCCTCAAAACTGAGCACTTACGCAACTTTCTCTATGGAAGTCACCAGAAGATGGCGACTTCCCTTTCTCGTTGGATTGCTTTTGGTTATGCTTGCGCAAAACCACCTGCAATTCGGTATCCCATGCCTGACAATAACTTTAATAATCTGCTAGCAGAAGCAATTTCTGCTCTTAACACGCCTAACTTTACTCCTAAACTTATGCGTGTCATTCGCACTCTTTTTCATTTTGATTGCGCAGTTATTTTAGGTTACCGAGAAGGTAAACATCCTATTTATCTCTACGACTCAATTGAGAACGAGCGAGAGTTACTTTTTCAACGCTACCTTACTGACTCATTTCAAAATGACCCTTTTTTTCTCAAACTAAACGAGACAAAGCAACAAGGCGTATTTACGCTCAAAGACGTGGCGCGTAAAGGCGTTGACTTCACCTCATACTGCGAGCAGTTCTATCATCAAACAGGGTGGAAAGACGAGCTTAGCATGCTAGTCGAAGTTGAATCTGGCCGTTGGGTCATGCTGTACTTCGGATATATGACTGATGGAAAATACTTTTCTCAGCAACAAATCAATAAGCTAAAGCCCTATTTCCCGATAATTCAGTCGCTTTGTCAGCAGCATTGGAAACAAACGGAATTTACCTTTTCTGAGCCTGTTTTTGCACAGAGTGCTTATTCTGGCAGTATGCGATTAGCCATTGAGCAAGCTTTAGCAACGTTTGGCGTAGAATCGCTCACCCGTCGCGAACAAGAGGTAGCTTCGCTTCTCGCTCAAGGGTTTGACACAAAAGAAATTGCCGCGCGGTTACACTTAGTTCAAGGCACGGTCAAAAATCATCGAAAGCGAATTTACTCGCAATTAAATGTGTCTTCATTGAGTGAGTTATTCCAGCTTTTCCTCAATCACCTCATTCTCCATTCAAGATAAAAAACTGTCCCTTAAGGGATATATCGAGAAAAGGTGTCGCGTTTTAGTCTGAATGTAACAACCACTAAGACAGACAAGAAGAATGACGACACCATTACTGCAAGATTTACAAGATCGTGGCTTGATTGCACAAGCCAGCGATTTGGAAGAAATTCAGACACTTCTCTCACAGCCACAAACCGTTTACTGCGGCTTCGATCCTACAGCTGGCAGTTTGCATATCGGCCACCTCGTGCCTTTGATTATGCTTAAGCGCTTTCAAGATGCCGGACACCAAGCTGTTGCCTTGATTGGCGGTGCAACGGGCATGATTGGCGACCCAAGCTTTAAAGCGACTGAGCGCAGTCTGAACTCAGAGGAAATCGTCTCAGGCTGGGTTAACGATCTTTCTAATCAAATTCATCAGTTGATGAATCACCAACTGACCAAGCCGATGATCATGGTGAACAACGCTGACTGGATGAAAGCGATCCATGTGATCGACTTCTTCCGCGATGTGGGTAAGCACTTCTCGATCAATACTATGGTCAACCGAGAATCGGTAAAACAACGCCTGCAACGACCTGACCAAGGTATCTCCTTCACCGAATTTAGCTACGCCCTACTGCAATCGTACGATTTTGCCGAGCTAAACCGTCGATACGGTTGCCGTTTGCAAATCGGTGGCAATGACCAATGGGGAAACATCGTCAGCGGGATCGATTTAACTCGCCGTCAAAATGGTGAGCAAGTATTTGGCTTAACTCTGCCGCTGATCACCAAATCCGATGGTACCAAATTTGGCAAAACCGAAGGCGGCGCAGTATGGCTAGATCCTAGCAAAACCTCTCCTTACGCGTTCTACCAGTTCTGGCTTGGCGCAGAAGACGCCGACGTTTACCACTTCCTGCGTTACTACACGTTCTTGAGCTGCGAAGAAATTGCCAGCATTGAAGCGCAAGACCAAGCAAGCCAAAGCAAGCCACAAGCACAACGTATCCTCGCTGAGGAAATGACGCGATTTGTTCATGGCGAAGAAGGCCTAGCTAGCGCCGAGCGCATCACTCAAGCTTTATTCAGCGGTAATGTGCAACAACTGAGTTTGGGTGAATTAAAACAATTGGAGTTGGATGGTTTACCAAGCATTGAGAGCGCACAGCAAGATTTGGTTGAGCTGTTGATTGAGTCGGGTTTAGCAAGTTCGAAGCGTGT